>Ga0126335_1002019_pt1 | contig 11867 bp, 6 predicted proteins | sample OlaspJWI45metaG_FD_108409 | JGI IMG/M metagenome (GOLD analysis project Ga0126335, IMG submission 108409) | Marine gutless worms symbiont microbial communities from Oahu, Hawaii - Olavius sp. 1 OAHU.JWI-45 metaG | ecosystem: Host-associated > Annelida > Digestive system > Unclassified | place...
CCCCCCAAAAGTATAAATTTTCTGGCCCCCTACCCACGACCCCCAAATTCTTTTGTGCCTAAAACTGGGTGTCCTGGAGCTACCCTGAAAATTTGGAGGCAGTTTTCCTTCCCTTCCCGTTCCCGAGTTATGACCGGACAAACATACATACAAACAAACAAACATACACACATACCGCCTTATATATATATATATATAGGATATATAGATAGATAGATAGACGTGACGTTGTTCGTCCATCCGTGTGCCAGGTGCAAATAATATCTCCGAAACTAAGCGAGATATAGCTATTGTTACTAGTAAACGCGGATAGGAAATCGCGTTACCGTCTCAGAATCATGTCATCACATCATACTGCGTCCGGAAGTACATTTCCACCAATTCGGGCATTTCCCGTCAAACAATATACGTCGCTGTGTATTGCCGCTAGGCCGATATTTATGAGATTGCTATCGCCACATCTGTGAGACGGTGCCCTGCACTGGGCCAGCTGTCGTTCGGTCCCGTCACTGACGATACAGTTTTAGTTTCAGTGTCTACACTAGTAAGACAATCTGACATCACATAATTTCATTTTCTATTGGAACTGTCAGCCATGAAAAGTCGCGGTCACTCAGCTAGCTGCTCATGCTGCTCTGTTCAGTACTTCTTAACGTATTTTGTTTTATTTTTACGTCGTTGTTGTTTAATGGCACCTAACAGCCGTCTGCAGCCAACTGATTTGCCGTTAACCAACTGCTCGCGTCTGCCTCCCTTACAATCGGTCTTCATTGGACGCTGATGGCTATAAGTCCGCAAGCTCCGGCGTTGTAGACAGCACGAGGCTTTTCATAGTCATTTGTTCATTACCCCAGAATTGTATCCGGCTAGCTCAGACGTACGGGATTTTGCGCTTTCATTTTTGGGATACATTCACAGATGCAGGAATTTGCTAACACGAACTTTACCATTTTGTGCGCATATATAACAGGATATTTTTGTTTTAATTCGTCGTAATTTGTATGCAGAAAGATGTCTTTTGCTAAACAGTTTTATGCAAAAATGTGCATTAAATTGCTTAGAAGCAGTTTTTTCGAGGAATACTTTCTGCAAAATAGTATCATTTCATGTTCGCGTGACCACCACTTTACACTGAATGTTGTAACATCAGTCTCCTCATTACATTACATTAGAGTTAGAGTGGCCTAAAGTACAAATACTGCTAAACACGGTGTGCAAAACTAAAAGCCGAAAACAGTTAAGAAGGAAATGATCGGGTAAAGAGATAAGTTTTGAGGCGGTTTCGAAAAACAGCATTGAAGCTGAGGTGACGTCGACGTCCTTATATTAGTTGTGTTATAATAAATATTACATGGAAATTATTTCCCGGGACCGAGTCTGATATCGGGGCCCCACAAGTGACGTCTGTATGTGGTGGATGAGCGGAAGACGGTGCCTTGAGTGTAGGACTAAGCATAGTCTTCTGAGCTGGATCTGTCCACATCGGTAGTTCAGAGCTGCGTGGCGTGAAAGTCGGCTAATGATGCAATTCAGACATCGCGGCGGCGTCTCGCACCGTCTGTGCTATATACTACCGCCGGCCGCAGTGAAGCGGAGTGGAATGGACTGGGTATGCTGGTAGGTAATATACAGATAGCGCTCGAGCCGCCGTGTCCGCATACAGCAGCCTCAACCTATACTCGCCAGCCTGCGGTGTAGACGCTGCATCGTGAACGTTAAGTCGCCGCATGCTGATATGTTGATATATTGGCGTCTACTCTGTACCGGGCGTCCGTCGGTTAATTATTGTCTTCCCGTTTTGACCCGTTCCTTCCTCACCCTACTGCCCCCTAGGTATACGACTTCTTTCCCCGCAGTCGACGCCCTCCCCCATGCGGGAGTCCGATTGGCTTTCTCGCACTAAATGGCATGTCTGATCGACATAATGCGTGTTCTGTTTTAATTTCATTTCAGACGTCGGCGCGCTAGTCGAGGGGGGGGAGAAGCAGACTGGGCAGTGCCATTTCGCCGTCGCGGGCTATCGGAGCAACAATGAAATAACTTTGCTGGAACTTAACGATAAACGATAAACAGCAAACGAGTACGACTGTGTGAGGTACATCTGTAAAGAAACGACGAGTTTCTACGCTGATGCCTTGTCGCCTGGGGCTTTACCCAAATCCCTATGGTGCTACATAGAGATAGACCTTCTAGCAGCTGCGATTGGTGACCCGTTCAGTCGAGAATCCTGTCAGCGTACGGCAGTGTTTTTCAACCTTTTTGCTGGAGCGGAACCTTCCGCAAATGTTTACGTTGCTCGCTGAAACCTGTGCGATGAACGAAGTGTCTGTCCTACTTTATGTAATGAACCAGATGGGTAGAAATGTCGCATTTACTTTAATCATGAAATTATCAACATTTGTGATTTTGACGTCTTCCACAATAGCCCCATTGTCATTAAAGCGAACAAATGCAGGAGCTGTGCTTTACCGCTGATGTCCGTGCTCTCGTCGACCTGAAGTGCAAAAAAAACTCGCGACTCTTAATTTTTGACAGTACATTGCGCTCATTGTCGCTGGACATGTCTGCAATACGCCTGCTTATCGTGTTGTCTGAAAGCGGAATCTTATTTATGTCTGAAACAGCATCCTCTCCAAACATAATCCTCACCATTTCCTGGCAAGCAGGTAAAATTACCGTTTCAGCAATGGTATGTGATTTCAGTTTTTTTCAGCAACAATCTCTGCCACAGCATAACTTGCTTCTTGAGCTTTGTCACTTATCTTGAACTTTTTTCGCAAACGTAGTCGTTTGTCTCTTATACAAAGCCAATTCCCCGTGGAAGTACTGTTCATTTTTGTGTGATACCTCCGGATGTCTAGTCGTTAAGTGCCGTTTCAGTTTAGCTGGCGCCATGGCACTAGTGGTTTCTCCCCACAAACAATACACAGCGGTGAAGGGCAGTCTGGGTTTCCAGGCCAAGTGAATCCCAGAGCTAAGTAGTTGTCACTATAGGCCTTCTGACGAACTTTGTGTTGGCGGGTTAGCGGCATCATTTTTGGCACTTTCGGCTGAGTGGATGAGGTACTGAGAGTAGCACCTGCAACTTCAATCGACTGCTCCGGAATCTTGAGTCTCGTCGTTAGCTGTGGCATCTTCTAACTTTCGCTTCTGGACAAATCGGTCCATATTCGCAATCAGGACAGTATTTTACGAAAATTAATGGAAACAATAAACCGAACTGATATTCAAAATAGCACTTTAAAACAACGGATTAAAACAAGCAGCAACTGACGTCACTAAAGAATGCTAATAATATAATCGCATAGAACTGGTTCCGGATTTAGTCCGAGACGATTTAGGTCCGTTTCGGCGGAACCCCTGGCTGTCACTCGCAGAACGCTGAGGTTCCACGGAACCCCGGTTGAAAAACACTGGCGTACGATATAGAGTGGTTTTACTCGAAGGTCACTAAGCCTTTGCAGGCTGCCACTGTCAGATAAACGTTCGGCGGGCCCCGACCTATAGTCATGCTCGCAATGTCGCTACGTGCATTTCATGTGTATTTACGCAGCTATGGTAGAGATGTGGTTACGTCATGCATATTATAATTGCACTGTGCCGCCGTCGACATGCAGACCGGCATGCCTTGCGGCATGCGCAGTGCAGTTCGTCGTTGTTAAGGTAATGTTACACGAGCTGGGACCAGTTCCCGTCGCCGATCGACCGGCGCCGCCTCTTTGTTTTCATCCGGCGACAGTTGCATAGTATACACGCGACGAAAACGGCGCTGGTACGTCGTAAATGAACATGAAGTCCGCTGATGAGGATGCGATGTTTGGCTGTTTATAACCTAATCTCCATCTGTGTAATATAGCTGTTTCGAAGATATTGCGGTTTGCGACGCAAACAGAAAGGTCGCCTGTTGGAAACACCCCATGTAGTACCACAGCGTAGAACGCATGGCAAGATTCGTTAGGGGCAAGTTGGCCCTTGAAGTCAAGAAACACAGAACCACTGCATGGACATTGTTATAATTATATTTTTTGATAATTCACTGTGTGACAGACAGAAAAGAGTATGTCTAGAAAAGCAAGTTAATTTGCCAGAGTCGCCAAATGTGTTTGCAATTGTGGCCATCTTTGCCCACTTCAACTATTTGTTATGAAAATCAGTACAGAAAACATCAAACAAGCAAATACATTGCTATTAACTCGTCCACGTTTTCGTCAGTCCACTCCTTGTTTACAGTAAAAATTCGAACTGACCAATCACAGCGCGAGTTTCACGCCGGTAACCGGCTCGAAAATAGAACATGCTCTATTTCCGCGCCGGCGCCGGTTGGCACGATGCGCGAACTAAAAACCAGCGCTGGTCGAGTGTCGACGGACACCGGCGCCGGAAACCAGCTCGTGTAACATCGGCATAAGTGGCCCGCCCGAATGGGATCATCGATTGGTGTTGTCTGACCGTCCGGTCGTCTCAGGTTGTTACTGAGCAGTCAGTGGTTGAGGTGCTTGTGAAGCAGTTCTGTGGAGAGACAATGATCGACTGCATGAGACATCTGTGTTGCGTATCTCATGGCCGATTTTGGGACTACCCAGTCCGGCTTGTGTGTGATGTTCTGGGGTCGCAGGCGCTGCGAGAAAAACAGTACATAGGGCGTATATTATTGTAGTGTTTTATGCCTCCGGCAGAGGCATTATGTACAAGGGTGTGCATGCTGTCCGACCGTGATTCTGTCGTCTTGTCCCAGATGCAGCAGTATCACGTCAACCAAAGAGTTGTCCGTGGGTTGGGTTGACCTATGGGTTGGGTCGCGTCGGTTCTACACTAGCCAATTCTAAGTTTTTGCGACACGAAAATGGTTAGAAGTGCTGCCGTACTGAGCCACTACTGAGGGTACATTATGAACAGATTGTGACAGACACTTGCTGACAGCGTGACTTGGACAGAAGTTAGCACACCCGATAGGGACTGACTGACGGTAATTATTGAGTTGAGGTTTGATGTGAAGAGATGTATAAGTGTATAAATGATTTCCTCGCTAAGCCTTAAGCTTGTTGTTGTTTATTATGGGTTGGGTCCAAATTTTTGAATTTGCATTGGGTCGGGTTGGGTTGAGCCTCTCAGATGATGGGTCGGGTCACAGAAAATAGACCCACGGACAACTCTGGTATCAACTGTTGAATTCGTTTCTCGACTAATCACGTTTGACTACAGTTTCATATCTTGCAGTTTCTAGATATAGTCGGAAATATAATGTGATGTTAGCCCATGGAAAGTGGGCCCAGGCGGAGGCATACTCATCGATGGCTTGTCGTCGAATTTTGTCTAGTTGTGTCATTCCTATGCTTGGGCAAAGGTAAAAAGTAAACGTGCAGACACTTGATATTGCGCCTTTTCGTGAGAATCCGACACCAGAAGCGCTGAGCACGCGTTGTCGAGAGATCTCACAGTTTTAGTTGCACACCCACGCGTTTATTCGCGAACCATGCCAGGTGGGGTGTATCTGTTGTACGTCCTGGTCGCATCCAAATAATACATCCGTGGTTTTCGCCCCGAGCTGTAAAGCTAGTCGAGGGTGCGAGAAATCCCCCAGTTTAGCACGGACGTCGTTTGACGCGGTCTATCGACTGCGCCGTGAAAACAGACCGATAAACAACGTCGTCGTCGTTCTGTAGGGCCGTCGCTTGCCTGCCGTGCCCTCCTGCCCCACTCAGCCCCCTCCCCTCTGCGGCCTCGCGAGAGTTACTATTGCGCGATGACGTAACGCGGCGGCTGGGCTGCTGGTCTGGGCGGGCGGGCGGGCGTTGTCTGTCTGTTCGCTCGCGGCGACCGCGACAGAACACGACGCGACGCGACGCGACGCCAGCTGGTCTAAACTAGACGTAGCAAATCATTTAGCTGCCGTTCGTCCGTCCTTTCGTTCGTACGTACGTGCGCTTGATGGTCTGTCGCAAGCTGCTGGCAGTGGGAGCGCCCTAGGACTGGCTGACTAGACGTCTTCCCCTCGTTGAGAACTTACAAAAGCCTTTCGACTCAGTCCCGGCACAGAGATATCTGTAATGTTATGTTTGCTGTTGTCTTTTCACATACTGAACGATGCACTTGACGACGGGAAGCATGAAAATGCAAGTAATGGAAAATGTTGGCAGATGCTAGTAGCAGACAATTTGTCACAGAATTGTGAAACATTTATTCGTTAAAAATCAAGATATGATTCATGCAAACATTTGACATAACATCAACCATAAAATTACATGTTAAACGGCAAGCATTAAGAAAGTAAAATCATTTTGAATTCGTCAAAAAGTCGGTGCAAAAACATATGACGTTAGAAGGTTAATTCACACAAAACTACGCCTAAACACATAACAATGTCGTAAAACAATACAAAGCAAAATGTCCAGTTTCTAACGTAAAAAATTCATAAAAATACATGGACTCATGACTCCTATTTCATCAAAAAACACTCAGTGCAAATTATTCAAGTTAAGATGTGATGCACACAAAACTATATCTGTAACACGTGCAAAATTGTCTTAAAACTCATCAGAATGCTATGCCAAATTCCAAGTTCAACGTCAAGTTTAAAACCATTAGAATGCCAATAATACTTAATTCATCAAAACACGCAGTTAACAGTTAATGCACATCAAATATGCAAATGAATACTTGCATTTTCAGCGCCCTTGTGGCAACGCCTCCCTTTTGCATTTTTTATGATGTTGGCGCCGATTACCACTGTCTGGACTTGCTGTAGTCATTTGTTGATGCGTCTGTTGCCGTCCATGAATCTATGCAGTGAAATTTCGTTGCTTAATACTGCAGCATTGTTGCAGTGGCTGGCAGAGTACCAGCGTACGTATAGGTATAAGTGAGCAATTAATGCATTGCAGCTGCATCGTAGTTTGCAGTGCTGTTCGCGTTGATTGATGTTGCATTATTTTCCCGTCTCTCACCGTTACGTGTCGGTTGCTGCCTGCCGGGCGTGTTGGTGGGTCGTTGCCAACCGTCTGTTACATGACGCACAACGCGACCAGTAAACAGCCCGTAAATCGCCCACACTCTTCGACTTCGTCATCCTTGTTTGTCCGCTCGTCTGTCTGTCTGGTCTGGAAACAAGTGAACAACATAACTATCCGTCATGTCGCCCAACTGCTGACGGCTATAACTGTATCAGTTCGCGACGACAATATCATAAATAGACTCATAAACAAACTCTTCAATCGTTTGATACAGGCCAGGCAAATGTACGCCGTGTTTCGGGATAATGTCTCACAAGGCTCAGAAAAATTATGCGTGTGCTACCTTGATAGGCACCGGAGGCATTAAGTTTCTCTGTGCGTGATTCTGTTGCCAAGTCGCAGTATTGCAGTGACCAATACTGCTGCTGCTGTTTGGCGGTCACGTGACTGCTGAACCGTTATAACGCGACTGGGCACAGGCAGCAGACATTCGCGTCATTTAAATGCATTTTACTTTGACGCGTGCCGTGCATGTATCATCGTGTAAACACTGTTTTTGATTATGTTGTTTGTAGTCCTTCGGCTGATAGTTGCACGTGAACATTTTCGTGTTACACTATCTTCATTTGTCTATTTTGCAGTCATTCTGGAGTGCCAGCTGAATAGTGAGACGTTTTAGAGATTCGACAATGTCGTAGGAGGGGCGCCTGTATAATAGCTGGTTGTGGCTGTTTGTTATGAGCCTCCTACTCCCAATACTCTGATTCATTGATCTGTTTACGCTAAACGTTTAGTCAAAATATTGTTGCAGCGTCAGTCGGCGTGTATGGCATGTGACTGTAACAGCATGTGTTGTTATTCTGAATTTTGATGCTCGACAGATGTAGGTCATAGCAAGACTCGGTATGCTAAACACGCAGCGACAGCATCTAGCAGCGAGTCACCCTTTTGCACGTTATGATGCCATTTTAAAGCCGCATCAGATGCTCAAGGTGCATAATGCGGCCTGTTGCAACCGATGATCCCGTAGCGTGATGTGTCTGTCCTGCAGCTGAGCTGTGCAAAAACGGCTGAACGGATCGACGTCCTGTTTGGAGTGGAGGCTCTTGGGGAGCAGTAGCACATTGTATTAGACGCGGGTATCGATCGATCCCCGCCTCAAGAGGGATGGGTTATGGGGAAATTTTGCCCTTAGTAAAGTATAAGAGGAACGTTGCTTACATTCGATGCGGCCTTCGCCAAATTATTTGGCCTCTTGTTACCCTTCCTTCCCGTTCGACCACCTTTTGTTCACTGCTTTTATCGACTCTCCTTGGTGAATAGTAAACGGTAACAAGGAAACGATTAGAATTCCACACATCAGTGGAGTTAAAGACAAGTATCTTGCGGAAAGTGACAAGAGTGATGAATATTCTGATTCTCTGCCGACAGAAGACACATTTGTTATTTTTTTCGACTGCTGCTGTGGCACATTCGCCGCGTCGTGTCTTTTTTGTTTTTTTGGCGCCACCGTGTAATGCGGCGTCTATATAAATTTCATTGCTCGCTCAGTTCTAAGGAAGATAAATTGTCGTGAGCTGTGGTCAGTCGGACAGACTCTCCGCGGAGTTAACACACAGACGGACAGTGGCGGTAAGTTATGTGTCTGTGTTGGGTCTAGGTTGTTCGTGACTTGTGAGTCACCTGATGCACGTTATCGGAACTGTTTTGTTGTACCGAGCGAACTGCAGTTAGCCGAACGAAAGCGCGCCTGTTTACCACTACACCACGGTGCCAGGTGGCCAGGCAGGCAGGGACCGATCCATCAGTTTCAGATTATCGATTCTCTCTCTCTCTCCGCAGCTCCGCTCGGAATCCGTGCGTCCGTTCGTCCGGTATGGGGTGACTCGGTGCAGGTCATGAGGTATAGCCCCGAGCACTGAAATGATAACCGGTCGACTTTTTCGTTGGAAAACGCACAGAAGCAGCGTGAGAAGCTCAACTTGCTGTTCCTGTGGCGCAGTGTGATAGCTGTGCGGTGCGCGTTTTAATTAAATTTACGCAGAGGTTTTTAAGCCGAGATAACGTGGGTGTAAACGTCATTAAAAGGGTCGCACGACTGTCGTATGATATCGCAGTAGTGAGCTTTGACACAGTAAATAAAGCTGAGCGCAAAGGCGCATGCTGAAACGGCTTAGTAGGCCTAAAGTCCATCAGTGAATATCGTGCAGTTAAAGTGATAAATAAAGTTTTTTTGTAAATAACGCAGAACAATCTGCCGACGTCTGCTCATTAATAAACATAGACGGAAGGACGGACTGAAGGTTTTTCAGCGCATTAGAGGTTTTTTTAAATGATATGCGCTATATAAATTCACGTTTTACTTACTTACTTACTTACTTACTTACTTACTTACGGACGAAGCAGTGTGCCGTACTGCGGTTGTGGATTGTAACACTGTTACATCCCTTGACAACGTTTCTGTGATGAGGTTGCCTCATAAAGGGGCGTCCCTAACCTTTACCTTTGCCTTTTCAGAAATTTCGAGGCATCTAGATTTACTGTGGTGATAGGCTCCTCACCTCCCCTTGCTTTCTGCACAATTTAAACCATTAGGGCAGAGAGTGCACTGCAGTGTTGTGGTTATGGTGTAGTCGTCGGCGCTGCGTGTGCAGCTAGCAGAGAGCAGCGACTGTATTAGTCTATCAGCAGACCATGCGTTCGTACCGATACCTCGCTCATGTACTTATAATGTTAGCAAACGACAGCACAGCACAGTCCTTTAAGCCAGGTTTCCAGCATTGCGTATCGTAAGGCGTTTCGTTTGCGTTCACTGCTGGAGGTTGGGCTTTAGACTCGGTAACCACGTGACCGTCCCTGTCGCTGGCGTAGTCTGGGTTCACGAGTTGCGGGGGGGGATGAAATTTGTGGGGTATTGGCGTTAGAAGAAATATGCAGTATAAGAGGCGTAATTTACTAACCTTGACAGGAGAAAATGCAGTCGTTCTGGCTTTTGTGGGTGGGTTATTCCGAGAACCTCCTAAAGCCCCCCCCGTACCTCTCATCCACAAACGACTCCACAGAAGCTGGTGTCGTGCTGTTTGCTGTTGCAAGCAAAAAGTCCTTCACGAAACTCGTAGCCCACGGGACGACGCTGATGTTCGTTTCATTAGCCCTCAGTCAGACACCAGCTCACACTGCAACGGGGCTAGTGCATCGCATTGTGTGTGTTTACTCCCCACCCGTTAGGCCAGTACCAAATTATACTGTGGCACTATGTGCCTACAGCGTAGGCTAAATAACTTGCCCAGGGTGCCCGGCTGAAACTCGAACCCGCGACCTATTGACCACCAATCCAGTGCGCCACCACGCTGTCACTTCAGATGTAGGCCTAATAAGAATTATAATCGTTGCCAACCTATAACACTACACCCCAGTCCGAATTTCGAACCTAGAGTTTGCCTCGTGTGTGTCCAAGCAAGCCAGTGCGTGTGGCTGATTTATAAGCGGTATAGAGCACATGGCTGCATTGGCTTTGATTTAGATATGTACACTGCGTGCAAAAATATGACGTCTGTTAAAAATATACCATGTGCGCGCACGCAGCGCAAAATTTATACACCGCCGCGCAGTCGTTATCCGTTATGTGTCACACGTGTTTATACTGCGTAGTTGGCTGTTAACCCTTTATAAGCATATAGCCTTGAGACGCTCGACCCCATGCCGGCTCCCGGGTTGTAAGAATTCGCCAGCTCGGTTTCCTGGCCATGCAGATGTGGCAAAATTTAGCGAAAACGGCGACTAGCGGAGGGTTTTGTAACTGTGAGCTTTGTTTCATGTGTATGTGTATAGAGCTTAGCACAGGCAAGTTATCTGTGTTTCGGGTGGCATGCATTATTTTATTATTCAATTGATTGCGACTCGTCCCTTTGTTATGTGAGATGTAAAGCCCGACTTTCTCAGCTCAGTTGCATCTCGTCGCGAAACGCTTTGCGTGTCTGCCATCTGGCTTATGCTCTGTCTATGGGACGTGGTGCTACGTGAACATCCTGTCATGTTTCCCATGGCTGACGGCGGCCATGAGAAAGTCTCGCGTAGTCGGACAGACGACCACGCTGTATATTGTGACTATACTGTCATGCTGCAGGGGGCTGCCTTGTCACGAGATTGGGTTGAGGCTTCTAGTCCCATAGTTAGCGCCCCGTGGCAGCTGCAGGGTTGTAAGACTCGTGGACCTGCTCTGTGTGCTGGCCGGATGTCGTAGAAGACGGCTACACTTGGATGTTTTGGAGTGTCTTTTTGATGCGTTTGTGCGTTTGTCCAGGGTCAGTCGATTGTGCTGACTATGTTGAGCTTTTTCCTGCATGTTGTGTTTTGTTAACTCCGTTCTGCTACGAGTTCCGTCGATTGCCGAAAACACTCGTCATCATACTGACCCATCACTCAACGTAGATGTAAAACTGTGACTGTTGGCAAGTTTAAGGGGTTAACGTAAGGGCCACGTTGGAACTGACTAAACGATGTCTCCGGCTCTTGTTTTTCGTAGTTTGCTGCTAATCGTTGTTTTCTTCGGAGACATTATGTTCTCGCACTTTGTGCGCACTGTCCGTCCGTGATCTGTCTGTCGGTCCTGTTGCCCCAGCTGCAGCGAGGCCGAGGCGTACGCGTCGGTTTTATCTTGTTTTCGGATTTATGTTAATTGCTAATCGTGTTTTTTTCTGTTTTAGTTTTGCTACTTCGGGTTACTGTTGCGTTGATGTTTGACTGCGGTAAGCTGCTGCTCGGATGTTTAAATACCGTCCTGTCGCTGGTGCTGCAGACGCTAACGTATCTGACATACCGTATGGCGGGATATAAATTTGCTTATTATTATTATTATTATTATTATTATTATTATTATTTTACCCTCGGTAGTACAGATCTTGAGTGTTAAAAACA
>Ga0126335_1002020_pt1 | contig 11864 bp, 7 predicted proteins | sample OlaspJWI45metaG_FD_108409 | JGI IMG/M metagenome (GOLD analysis project Ga0126335, IMG submission 108409) | Marine gutless worms symbiont microbial communities from Oahu, Hawaii - Olavius sp. 1 OAHU.JWI-45 metaG | ecosystem: Host-associated > Annelida > Digestive system > Unclassified | place...
AGGTAGCAGAACAAACAGCTTAACTAACTTAACTAAGCAACAAACTCAATATGTAAAGGCTGTAAATTTACATTCGAAGTTAGCCACTCGTTTTCGCCACAAATCGCTTGGCATATCAAATGAGAAACATTCCTAGTCTAGCAGTTTCCTGTCCTGCGTTTTCAGCGCCCCCGCGTGGGTATACAAGAAATTTATCATTTTGTATTGTACGTGTCTAGCTATGGGCTATGGAAAACGGAGACCACAGCCGCGCCCAGTGCGGCTTGGAAATGATCTTACTTTGTCTTGTATGTGTGAAGGCCAGATTTATCTGCAGTTGGTTCTCGACAAAGGGACGGTGCGAGCGTTCTTCACTCCAGACAATTTCACGGTTCCTCGCAACGAGTGGGCTCTACTCGTGCTCACGTGTGCCTCGCGCAAGGTGTCTGTTTCGTCTTGTTTTGTCTCAGATCTGTCTGATACTGTCTGTTGGGCGCCGCCGTTGCCAGAAGAGATTTTGTTCTTGTCGGCATCTGTGTGTCTGTCTGTTTTCGTCAGCTTTTCCATCTCTGTGCGCACAAACTCGAAACCACCAGTCAGAAGGTGATGTAACTGGAAAGTAATATGCTTTATTACGAGGTTCGTACGTTAGAAGTGATTTGATTTGGTTGTGTGACGTTTCAACGTGACTTTTAACACTGAAACCTACTATTAATAAAGTATTTTGCTGTGACAGCGCGCAGCTTTGTGCTTCGCTAGGCAAAAAGGTGCAGTTACCTGTGCGACGGCTATGCTGCAGGCAGGTGTTGTTTTTGCTGGTGTCTGTGTGTGTGTGCATCTGTATGTTTGCCTGCACAAAATATAAAAAAACTACTGATCAAAAATTCATGTAACTTGGTAGAAATATGTCCAATGGTGAACACTACAAGTGTTTGGAAGTTGGTGACATTTGACCTTGACCTTGACCTTTGACTGTGAGAGCTATTTTTGTATTTTTGTAATTCAGGCTATAACTTCGGAGTGGCTTGACCCAGCAATTTCATTTTCGGTTTGGAGATACATCTTCAGACTGTCTAGAGCTCGTTCGAGTTTCAAGGTCATGGGTCCAAGGTCAAGGTCACGGCAGCAAAAAAGCGACCGCGCGCAGGTTTATGCTTCCCTCGAACACAGCTTAATACCAGCTGAATCATAAGTTGCTAAATTAGGCCCATGTAGACCTACAGTTAGTGGTGTATTGTGTTTGTTGGCCGCATCGAATAGGTGATATGCCGACTATAATAATTTCGATCGATGATGCCGGGCGTCTGTCAGTCTGCCAGTCCGACACGCGTCTTCACGCGGCTTTGCTGTGCAGACACGGCTGAACGGATCGAGTTTCTGCTTGGGGTGGGAACTTTGGGGACCAAGGGAACGTTGAATTAGATGGTCGTTGCGATTTTCCCACGGATTTGGTACATTGTAGCCTTCATCAAATTTACTGGCCCATTGCTTTTCACATTTATTGAAATGATAGTCTCTCTAGCTGCTCTATTTTGGCGCCCGCGCCTGTACAGGCGAAAAAGGCAGTATATAACCCGGTTGTGATGTCTGTCCGTCTTTCCTTCTGTCTGTCTGTCTGTCTGTCTGTAATAAGCCACGCCCCCTGACGTCACAAACTATTATAGCTCGGGCCACGCGGACGCAAACCTTTTCGGCAACAGGTATCTAGTTTCAAGTTGTTTTTGTCGTTTATTGCAGTGCAGCGTTTCAATGCGACTTCTGTCAAACTGGGCTCACGTCCGAGTTCACAACGTTCTGTAAGTATTCCAACTAGCCTGGCTACACCGTAGGCCTACTTGTGAAATCTTTGCATTCCGTTAAGGTTAGAAACTGATGTAACATGATGGTTGAAATTGCGTCATATAATGTCCCCTCTCCAAAGTTATTGGATTTGGATGACAACCCACCTTGACTTTTGACCGTAGGAGCTATTATCGTACTTTTTATGTATGAGATGCGGTTTATTGCGGTCGATAAACCCGTAGCGTGGGCGTCAGTCAGTCTGTCAGTCTTCAGCTGTCATGCGGGCGAGCTGTGCAAAAACGGCTGAACGGATCGACGTCCTGTTTGGAGACTCATGGGACCCAAGAAACATTGTATTAGATGGAGGCCCCATTCCCCATGGCGGCGAGAGGATGTTCGATGCGGCCTTTGCCAAATTACTTTGGCCACTTGTTTATGTTTCATGTTTTGTCTTTTGTACCGATTGCCGTCTGTCAGTCGTACTTATTACCTGGGTGCCAGCTATGCGGCAAGCATGTATTGTTCTCGTCGGCGTCTTCGTGTGTGCGTCTGTCTGTACGCACAAAATCTCAAAAACTACTCATCAGATATTGATGCTACCCGGCAGGAATATGTCCCACGGTGAACGCTAGAAGTATTTGGAAGTTGGTGAGATTTGACCTTGACCTTTGACCTTGAGAGTTATTTTCGCATTTTTTCAACTCGGGCTATAACTTTGCAATGGCTCGACCTAGCGAATTCTTTTTCGGTGTGAAGGTAAATCTTCGTAATATCTAGGTCACCTTTGAGTTTCAAGGTGATCGGGTCAATGTCAAGGTCACGGCAGCGATAAACTGCCGCGTGCTCCCCTCGGACACAGTTTAATTAAAGATTTTGATGGTGATGACAATAGGCTTGTTAACTGCGTCTGTTCTCAAAAAAATTTTTATGTACGTGTTTAGCGGCGCACTACGAAATTGTTGATGATGATAATGGTGATGTTCTGCTGATGCAGACTGGCAGCCGACGATGTCCTGTACTTTGATGACTCCGTTGGGCTGCTGGTGTTCGGTGGTTCAGAACTCAGCCCCTCGTTCCAGGGTTACATAGGGCAAGCTGTTCTCTACAGACACAAAGCCATATCAGCTCGTCAGGTCTCAGCTAGCCTTTTCTTCTAGGTGCCATTAGTGCAGTGCGTTAGGGCGGCTATTGCTATGGCGACGTGGCTGTCTGTGTGTCTGTCACGTTGATGTATTGTGTCCAAACGACTGAGTCGATCATCATGCGACCTTTATTTGATTGTAGCCCAGCCATTCTAGTTTTTCCGTACCAAATATGAACCTGATATCTCGAAGGGATCCTTCATTGAGTGTGTTAAATGTTTGGGATACGTTATTCTCAGTTGCGTGGTGGTCGCTGGCGAATACTTTTGTACAAGCATTCGGGCGGCATGTCAGCTACAGCTGAGCTGACCTTCTTGTCTATTAAGAATGGTTGGTGTGTCATCTTTCATTGGGGTCTTCCGGTGCTCTGCCAATTTAACTCCATGCCATCCACGGTAAGTTGTTTTCCGTGTCCACTGTAGCAGGTCATGTCTCCACGTCTTTCTAGGCTTACCTCTTGATTCTTTTTCGACAGCCTATCTACCTGCACGGATACACACATCCACTTAGGCCAACTCAGCCTTCTATCCCTCTGGGGTCTGTAAATGAGGACCAGCTTTGGCTGGGAAGACAAAGACAAATATGGTTCATTCCAATCTTGGGTAAATGCGTGGGTGGCAGGTAAAACTGTGTGATCCGTTGACAACACGTGCGTACCTAAGCGCTTCTGTGATGAAGTGTCCTCAGCCTTTACCTAGTGAGGTTCATAGGCCTACGCCGTGATAGGTCTAAGCAATAGATCATAGGTATTCAGATTCTAAATCGGTTTAGCTTGAAACGTTTAAGTGCTAAATGCGTGTAACCAAAGACCCCTCAACCTCCGTGCATGGCCTCATCTGATTACTGATGACGGTCTGGAGTAAAGAGGGAACGTTAACACAGCTGCTCTAGTTACTATATAGTACGGTGCAATACTCTTGTTGCGGTTGCCTATAGTTCATGCTGTAACACGGTGGAGTGATTCTGGTGGGATTGAAGCTTATCTCAGTGGCCAACTGGCTTCCTTCAGTGCTTTTACACTGTTGGTTGGGTCATCTGACCTGTAAAAATCGTCCACGAAATGAGGCTATAGAGTGTCAAGTGGGACGTTAAGTCTTTACTGACTCACACCGTAGCCAAAGTTTGACACCTGCTAAACTCGTCAAATATTGACGTCAAGAAATGCACTTGGGAAAACGTTTAGGACAGAGACGCATTTGTTACAGTGCATACCAGGACGCTGGTTCAATGAAGCTGTTCGGACGATGTGAGTATATGACTGCCGACGGCTGTGTGTTTAGATAGCAGTTGCTGACAGCAGTCACGCCATGTTTCGACTGGGTCTGAGTGGCCGAGACGAGCGCTGTCAGAACTACATTCAACTTGTCAATGCTACCATCATGCGTGCCAGGGCTGCTCTGCAGTCACGACTCGCTAACAGTTTGTCTGCGTCTTTTTCTTTACGATTTAATCTATTTTTCTCCTTTTACTGCATCATATTATAGTTCGCATTTTCTTTCCTATATGAAGGCTATTTTAATGTATTTCGATTACTTATTCGTGCTCGTGGCAGGCAAGAAAGATTTTTGAAAATTATTTAGTTATTTCATGATTCAGTGGCAAGCCAAGGGATAGAAAACGCTTTTGTTTTCTATATTATTTCCGTGACTACGTCTTTCCTTTAGTGGTCCTTGTGGTTTTTACTTAAGCCACTTTAGAAATGTCTTATGCATGTATGTATGTATGTAGTTGTTAGGTTTCATATCATTGTTTGGTTGACACTTAGGGCATAAATGTTGTGTGTTTGTGTGTGCAAGGAATGTGTATAGTGTCGTCGGTGGACAGACTGTTGTACAGTCTATGCAGTTCCAACCATAGCCGTAACATTACTTGCACGTCCTCATCCGTTAACACAAGCGACGGTCAGTGTCAGTGGTACGACGCGCCGTCAGCCAGGTTCAACACTCGCCGTAGCAGTAGGCAAAGCCTCTACCAGCCGGTACACCAGCTGGCCAGACGCTGGATTTGGAGTGGAAAACATTTCCATCTCTCACACTTGGCCGATGTACTGCTCGACAACGCCACGACCCTTCTTGTCAGTAAAACATCTGCCTTCATCTCTAATGTAGTAATACATTTTATAGTGTAATAATTACTACAGTGACATAATTGTCATAAACAGGCACAGACGCCAGACGATGTGACCACATCTCGCACCTGCTAGTCCAGTTGCAATGGCTTCCTGTCTGGCGACGAGTGGAGTACAAAGTCGCATGCCTGGTGCATCAGTCGTTGTCAGGTCAAGCGCCGGCATACTTAACTGACGATATCAACCTTGTCGCTGACAGTCGCCGTCACCTTCTCAGATCAGCAGTTGACAGGACTTTCGTCGTACCATGCACCCACAATACGTACGGCGACAACAAGAGTTTCACTGCTGCTGGTCCGCGTGTGTGGAACAGTCTGCCATCGAACTTAGGAGACATTATCTAGGGACAATTTGAGCAAACACTGAAAACATTTCTGTTCGGGCGGTAACTGACCACGGCGCATTGTGACTTTTCTGCTTTCTATGCGCGTTAGAAGTACTCTTACTTACTTACTCACTAACACCACGCGATGCACTAGCCCCGTGTCCATGGTCTCGTAGTGTAAGCTGGTGTCTGGCTTAGGGCGATGGAAAACGAGATGAGCGCCGCCCAGTGGGCCCATGTCGCTTGAGAAGGACTTTACTTACTTTTACTATTTTAACTACCACTGGAGGGTCACACGTTCACAACTAATGGAACAAGAGGCCAAAGGCATTTGGCGAAGGTTGCACCAAATGACCGCGCACACACTGCACGCGCCGCTGCCGATTACCCCGCACAGTGAAACCGAGCCGGGGTGATTCGGTGCATTCGTGACAGACAGACTGACAGACAGACACCGCGAACATCGGTAACAATAGTCTGCATCTCATGCATTTGATGCAACCGAAAAACATTTATAAGATGAAATCATGCATCTGCTGTCCTTTAAGGTTTGCCTCTACCTATAGCCATTGTTAGGCCGCATCGGATGTGTGAGATGTGGTCCGTTGGGACAGATGGTCTCATAGTGCGATGTGTCTATCCATCAGTCTGTCACGCGGCTGCGCTGTGCAAAAATGGCTGAACAAATTGAGGTTTTGTTTGGGATGGAAATTAGGAATTATTTCCTGTTATCTTTCGTGGAAAACACATTTTCATGCTTTAAACTCCAAAATAGGCACCAGAGCACTATGCGTTCAGGTCCGTTGTCCGCGATCCTGTCCGTCTGTCTGTCTGTGATTGTAGTTCAGTGTTGACCGTTATGCAGGCTCTAAGCTATATGGTTGGCGGAGGCATTGACATCATTTAGGTGCGTTTTAGGCCGCATCGAATGCGGCCTATTGCGATCGATGATCGCGTAGTGTTGGCGTCTGTCACTCTGTGTGTCTACCTGACTGTTATGCTCGCGACTATTCGCCAGATGGCGCCACGTTACGGCCATTACTACATTACTGTAGTCACTAGTCTATAATTATGATGATGCTGTTTGTAGGAAACGAAAGGTCTTCTTGGCGCCAAAGATGACATGATTCTGTTGCTGAAGCAGGCCAGTTGCTTTGGTAACCATGACGCTACGTTCATGCTTTCAGTTATCCTGAACTACGGCCTTGATATGAACTCAAGTGAATCACAGGTAGGTCTAATTGTTTCACAGTATTACGTGTATCTGAACTCTGAACACATGCGGTATCGCTTTTGCACTCAAGACTCGACTACGCTCGACTCGACTTTGTCTTGGTCGGGTTTCCAGCAATCTACAGCGGCGCCTCCAGTCCGTTCTTAACGCTGCGGCTCGTCTGGTGTTTCGACTAGATCGCTACGATCATGTCTCGGACGCTCTTGCAACTCTACATTTGCTGCGTCTACCACAGCGTGTCGACAGCAAGGTGGCTGTCATGGCGTTTCGTGTGCTGCGTGGTCTCGCGCCACCATGCCTGAACGATCTTGTTTGTGTTGCCACCTGCCTGGTCGTCGCCGACTTCGCTCGTCATTATCACATCAACTGCTTGCTCCATCATTCCGGCTCACAACCGTCGGTCGACGCACATTTCCAGTCGCTGCATCGCTCTTCTGGATCTCGCTGCCATCTGACATCTAATCATCCTCGTCTCTGCCTGTCTTCCGCCAACGTTTATAATATTCCTTTTTTCACAGTCCTTCCCCAAGACCCCAACATAGCTCTGTGACGCTACTGCGCCTCCGTGGACTTCGTAATAGCTCTGCTATTCTAGCCGCGCTGACAAATTCTGATTGACATTGACATTGACGTTGACATGCAATGGTGTAAAGCCATACCGTCCTCACGTGTTTTTAGTTTGAAATAAAAATGCACAAAAATGCGTCAGAAATGCGTTATGGAAGCTTATATATTTCGCTTGACACTGCTAGACGTTCACCTCAGTCCAGACTCCATCTCTCCGTTGGTCGGTAAAATGAGGACCAGCTTCGGCCGGGAAGGCAAAGACGTGGTTCATACCGTTCGCGGATAAACGCGTAGGCGGCAGGTAATACCGTAAGATTCCTTACAACACGTGCCATACCTAAGCGCTTCCGTGATGAGGTTGCGTCATAAAGAGGCGTTAAACAAGTGTCCCTTACCGTTACCTTTTACCTTTGGTCTTCTAGCTGCTACAGACTTTGTTTGGCTGACTTTCAGACGTAACGCTACTAACGCTGATAAGTTGTCTGACAGAGTTCGAATGTGAATTAGTTTGTCCTGAGATTTGGTTCGCTGTTGCACTGAGGCTTGCAGTAGTCATGTGTTAAGGGCCTGAATGTGGCTGTTACAGGCTCACTCTTACCTCATGTATGGCGCTATGGACGGCAACAGACTGTGCGCCGTGGCAATGGGCAACAAGCACGCGTTTGGGCTCGACCAAGTGCCGCAGGACTATGACCAGGGATACGGTTGGTCTGTCTTGCTTGTGTCTGACTAACTGACAGTCATTGGGCCGCATCGAATGCATGCGATGCAGACTATTGCTACCTATGATCGCGGTGTCTGTCCGTCAGTCTGTCTGACTGTCACGTGGCTTCCTTTCGCTTTGGTGCGCAAAACGGCTGAACGGATCGAGGTCCCGTTTGGGGTGATGATGTCTGGGGTCCATAGAACATTGCATTAGATGGGATATGGATCCCCGTGCCTAGAGGAAGGGGAGGGGAATGGGGGAAGCTTTCACCCCCACATCTGACCAGATTGCAATCCTGTTTGGAGACCCAAGGAATCTTGTATTTGATGGGGGTTCCGATCCCCCTGCGGCAAAGGGAGGATTCCATACGGCTTTTGTCAAATTACTTTGGCCTCTTGTTCTCATGATGTTGTGGTTTTACCTGTCTAATGTGTGCTAATGTACCATCGAGAAACTATGTCCACTTACTGCACTCACAATTTTTTTTCAAATTAATATGCTAGATCTCGATAGGCAATCGTAGGCTTTTCCTATATATTTGTTGTGTAATGTGTTATGTTTCATACAACTACCATCCTAACTGCCGTAGAGCATAAGAAAAACATCGTATCTCCTGCATCCTACTATGCCTTTTGCCGCCTACTTAAAATTTTTTGTTACCAGTGCGCATGCTGCGAGCTGGTGTATTGTTTTTGACGTCGTCTGTTTGTCTGTCTGTTCGTCTGTCTACACAAAATCTCGACAACTCTTGATCAGAGATTAATGTAACTTGGTAGGAATATGCCCCGTGATGAACGCTAGAAGTAGTTGGAAGTCGGTGACATTTGACCTTGACCTTTGACCTTGAGAGCTATTTTCGTACTTATTTAAGCTATAACTTTTGAACGGTTTGACCTAGCAACCTCATTTCTTGTTTGGAGATACGTCTTGAGAATGCTTATGTCCCGATCCAGTTTCAAGGTCATATGGCCAAGTTCAAGGTCACGGCAAAAAACGGCCACGCGCAGGTTTGTGCTCCCCTCGGACACAATTTAATTTAGTGTTGCGTGTTCTGGTTTGATCCTGTAACTGTTTTTCCTTGGTTTGTAACTTGTGACACTCTAGCAGTCCTAGAAGTAGCCATAGTTACTTAGGTCACTATAAAAAATTATTATTACATTATATTGCATTAGATTACATTGTGCTGTTCTTTTGTTTGCAGTTTACTACAAGCAGACAGCGGACAAGACCAAAGTGGATTTGGACGAGCATAGGGACAAAGACGTATTATTTATTTTATTATTATTTTGTATTTATTATCACTGGAACGTACTGATTAACGTAGCATAAGCAAAATGAAAATAGCTTTTGAGACACTATACACAATCGGGATCTTTAGTCTGACACCAAATCAGACCGGTACAAGCTCTATGCACAAGCATTACGTCATCGGCACTGTGTCATTTGTATTTCGGAACGTGAAATTGCTCCTTTACAAATCTAGAGTTAAGGAATGAGTGGAATGAACCGAAGGCAGAGAGAAGTCTCTTGCTATTCTGCAATGAGAACGCGCGCCATTCCTCAACGCTTCTGAGGCGTGACTTCCCATTAAGCGGTGTTATCAAGTGCATGTTCGCGCCTACAGTGGGCCAAATTAAATGGGGCCACTCATTTCAAAAGCTTGTAACTCTAGATATACTGATCACATTTAAACCACTCTTGGCACACTTCAACATAATTTCGTTATTAATCGGAATCTGTCATTTTTGCTATTAATTTAAGAAAACGCTGCAGCGCCATCTAGCGAATAAAAATGACCATGAAAAAATTCTCTGCTCTTATTAAACCGTACAAAAACCAAACGAACGTTCTTACTTAGTTAAATTTTGACACCAGTGATGGTAGTAATTAACTACCTCACAATGATGTCAGTCATCGTTGTTACTTGCTAAATTAACTGTGATTTGTTTTACTTTTTAGAGCCTTGATCAACATAACGAAAGACGATGGCCGATCGTTATTTATTACCATGCCTTTCGTTCAGCAGATGGCGCTACTTTATTTTGCATAATTAATGCTTGCAGATTATGTTGTCATGTTAAGAACAGCATTCATAAGATTCAGTTTTGGTTTTTATGCCTCTGAAGTTATTAGCTGAAATATGTGGCCCCATTTAATTTGGCACACCCTGTATACCTCCACCTTTCACTTTGCTGTTGACTGTTGAGTAGTTTTGCGTCGATGTCCGCTGTGTTTCTGTGAAGTCTGATGTGCGTGTTGTGCAGGTGTTTACTGAAATGGTTCGACTGACCAACGACAACGCCGTGCGTGAACATACAGATGAAGACGGCGATTTATTTCTTTGGTTCAAACATCAGGCGTCACAGGGCATCGTCGGCGCACAGGTAACAACTGACGAGTTGTCGAGAGTAATGTGGCAACGGCAGCGTCGAATTTTCTGCCTCTCCCCCTCTCCGTGGGGGGATCGGAAGCAATCGCAACATCTAACACCCAAGAGTCTTTACCCCAAACAGGACCTCGATCCGTTTAGCCGTATTTTCATGGTGCAGTCGCGTTACAGACAAGCCTACAGACTGACACATCACGCTCACGCTACGGGATAATCGATCGCAATAGTCCGCATCTGATGCTATTCGATGCGGCTTTAGAATGTCCAACGTTTCTCTTGATGTCTTCAGTGGTTAACTTTATTGGGTTAAAGTATTGCATTCATAAGATTCAGTTTTGGTTTTTATGCCTCTGCTCGCCTATAGGCGAAATAGGCACTGTGCGGTCTGTGATTTTGTCCGTGCGTCTGTCTATGACGCCTAGCGCGGCAGAGACATAATTGGATTGCCATAGATTTATTTACTTCAACTACATACAGTCGTTTAAAGGCCGTGTCTAGAGTACGGGTGCCCGTACTGGTGTTTCAGACCTTGCGGTACACAAAGGCCCGCAATTGCAGTACGGCAGCCATATACATTACCACATATATTTCAGTGAAGCTCCTTAAAACAATGTTATTAGGCTGCATCGAATGCATGAGATGAGGAGTATTGTGATCGATGATCCCGTAGCATGGGCGTTTGTCAGTCTGTCTGTCAGTCTGTTGTTACTTATTCGCCAGATGGCGCCACTTTGATGCGGCTGTTACTACATTACTCACGTGTTAGCAACTTAGCTTATGTACAAGCAAGTTTCTACATGAAGCTCAGCTATCGCTGACAAACCGCCCGACGCTTGTGCACGCCGATGTTCCATGCTGTGCTGTCAAGAGCTGCCCTCTGGTAAATGACTGCGATTTATTGGCCGGATTTTTCGACTTTTATCTACCGCTGTCCCGTTTGACGGCCTCAGTGAAGGGGATCTCTCGAGCTGTCGGGTTCATGTTTGGTTTGCGAACACTAGAATGACTGGTGAAGGTCGCATGATGATCGACTCAGTCGGCACAATACATCAACGTGACAGACACGCACACAGACACACAGACAGACAGCCACGTCGCCATAGCAAATGCTGCGCCAACGTACTTCGTCGGGCAGGCGGCAATAGAATACCAAACGTCTCTGATGATGTGTCGCCCCGAGTGAATGGTGAATAAAACGATATGCGGCGTGTACGGTGTGATGTGTACAGCAAAACATGGCTCGGATGCTGTACTGGGGCGCTCAGGGCATAACGCGTGACATCACTGCAGCTGTCGACTATTACAGACGAGCCGCCCTGTCCGGAAATCCTCAGGCGCTGTTTGACTATGGCATCATCTTACTCAAGGTAGCTTTATATACAGCTTTATTCACCAGAATACTGGCAGAGAACATAAATATAAACAGTAATATACAAAATAAAGATATAAATAAACTAATAAATATAGTCCAACTCAGAATATGCTACATGTTCGTCAAAGTCTTAACCAAAGACATCACCGAAGACGCCCTCGGTAAATTTCCGCATAAATTTCGTACGCCTTTCAGTAATATACTCTCAATATTGTCACAGTCAAATATTTGCATACAATG
>Ga0126335_1002021_pt1 | contig 11862 bp, 5 predicted proteins | sample OlaspJWI45metaG_FD_108409 | JGI IMG/M metagenome (GOLD analysis project Ga0126335, IMG submission 108409) | Marine gutless worms symbiont microbial communities from Oahu, Hawaii - Olavius sp. 1 OAHU.JWI-45 metaG | ecosystem: Host-associated > Annelida > Digestive system > Unclassified | place...
CCCCCGCACCCTCTCCAACCTCCAACCCCCATGACTATCTACCCCCCTCGGCGCCCGGCGAGTGTGGCCCCCACTCACTCTTCGGCGCCTGCTGCGCCTCGACCCCGTACGGACCATGACCATCCCTGCGGTGTGGGGATACCACATGCTAAATTTGGTTGAGATCTGCTGGAAAACATGGCTGTGCATAAGGAATAGATCTAACTGACACACACAGACACACAGATTGCGTTTTAGATTAATTAATAAAATCACGACGCTGTTCTTAGCTGTGTTAAATTACAGACTTTATGCACCTGTGAGCAATAAGCAATAACGGGTTTAGCCTGGGCCCTGTACTCGGTGAATAGACAGCTATTGTACAGCCAGTCGAAACAGGTGCTGTTCGACCAGGTTGAACCGTCGTAATGCATCAGCGCATTTTACGAGACCGAGACGGAGGCGCGCCTATGCTGACCTCTGACCGCTGTCTGGACGTGCACCGCGGGTGGTCTAGCAAACTGCGGTCAGGTGCAGTGCCCCCGGGGTGGGGTGTGTCGGCAGTAGACAATGATCATTCACTGCGAGTGGGAGTGGGACGATGAACTGGTCGCTGACATTGCTTCGTGCAACGCCGGAGGTTCCCTTGTCCCCTGACACCTCATTCTGCCCGCCAAAATAGAGGATGTCGAGATAAGGCGCCTATTCTGTTCATCTGTTCATCGCACTGTCTGACATTCAACGTAGGCCCTATGTAGCGACGCGAGAGTAATGCAACTAAGTAGAGCTGGTTCGGCTGAGGGCTGCCACGTCACACTCGACACAATTCGTAGACGATTCTTTTGCTTATGGTCTTATTCGTCCTTCCTTAGGCTACCCTGCCTAGTGTCGACACCACCTGCAAACTTGATTACTGCTGCAACTTACCGTAGGGCCTATTGTAATCTACGAAATTCTCAAATAAAGAGACTCCAACACATCCAAAACTCTCTCGCCATCATTATCATTAGTTCCTTATTGGGCCGGCAGCGTACACCGTCACAGGCTCACAGCCGCAGATCTGAAACCATTCCAACCCGGCAACTCGCTGGTGAAATTCGCAAACGACACGTGTCTTGTCGTCCCATCAGTCAACGCCAGCACGCGCCAGCAGGAGATGGACAACATTGCAACATGGGCTGCAGCGAATAACCTTAAGCTGAAAGTCTTCAAAAGCAAAAAAATTATATTTCAAAATTCCAGGCGCAGAATAGCAGCAACACTGCTGCAACCACTGCCCGACATATCGCGTCAGAATGTGCTGAAAATTCTCGGCGTAACCATAACAAACCGCCTGTCAGCGTCAGAACATATCCGCCGAATTATCAGTGACAGCGCGCAATCGGTGTACGCGCTTCGCGTGTTGCGACACAGATACAGAGGCCTGTCAAGGCCTGCATCTGCTTCCTCTATGTGATGTCATGTGATAACACCACGGTATGACTGAGATCGGTCTACACGCCGTCTTCCGAGCGGTCGTCGTATCGCGGCTGACGTACGCGTCACCCGCGTGGAGCGGGTTTATCACGGCGACGGACCGGCAACGCGTAGACGCATTTCTCAGCCGCAGCAAGCGATGCGGCTTCAGCCCACCTGACATGCCAGACTTCAATCAGCTGCTGGAGGACGCTGACGATCAACTGTTTGAGAAAATATTGAACAATCCACATCACACTCTGTACCAGCTACTTCCACTACAATCTGCAGCATCACAGAACTATAACCTCAGACCTGTAGCCTATGAACATCAAGGACACCTGAGCGACTGTAATTTTATACCGAGGTTACTGTACAAAAATTCATACTGACTCAATAACATATATGTGAATCATTGTACAGACTATATCATTTATCTATACATGCTTTGTAATTTCATCTGCGGTTTGTCAGATGTCATAATACGGACATTTAGTCAGTCAGTCAGTCACAGTCGATAGAATGTGGTCTCACGTGATCGACTTTCATCTAAGATCCGGCTCTTATCTCAAAGTTTGCTCACCAGTGTGGGTCTCCCCAGGAGTCTGGCTCGGCCCGTAGAGTCATGCATACATGTACTTCACAGTATTGGAAAGGACTCATCTGTGCACAGTCGTGTATTCTTTGTAGTTTGCCTTGCAACACACCTACCGAGATAATAACACTCCCAAATGCAGCGTAAGCACACATACGTCATTATCTCACCATGGCTCAAATTGTAAAATTGTTGTGATGGTGGCCCATTACTTCTTGATGTTATCTCTTCGCCTTCACTCTTTTCTATCAGAGTCAGGACGCCAAAAAGTTTTTGATGTATTTCGACTATCCAAAATTTGCAGTACAGCAATTCACCGGCAATTTTTATGGCTAAACTTCGCAAGTTTAGTCATCTGCCAAATTTTAAGCTTTGACAAGCCCTTTTCAACATTCTAAATTATTATTTTGTTTAACATTTTTTTGTTCGCGTAATTATTTATGCTTATATTTAGCAATACAGCGTCTGGCTGCAAAATTTATTTATCGTAATAAATAAATTTTTGCCTTGTTTTGCGTTGTTAAATGTGGAGTTGGCAGTATTTGTTTATTAATGCTTCGATGAAAACAAGTAAATATGTTTAGTCACAAACTTTTAACTTTTCTGCAGACAGTGATGAACGTCCTTCGACGCTGTTTTCCCGTGTCTTATATTATTTGTTTGTTCCCGTAAAGTACTCAGTACTCACTTGTTTCATTGCCGCCAGCGATAGCTGTATATAAGGGTCGGAATTCTGTGCACAAAGACGTCAAATGCGTTTATGTAGGGGCCTACATCTAACACCAGTCAAAAACCTGCAGAGGAGGTATTCAAGATATACAAGTATCCGGCTTCTACTCTTATAACAGTGCGTCGGCGGCGTACTATATTCAAGAGGCCATTTTAACAAAAAGAGAAGACTCCAGAGTGTCTTTGTCTAAATGCAATGGATAGTGATAAGGCAGCTTGCAAGCTTATAAAACAGCTGTCTAGGATGTTAAACTCATGAACTCATGAGAATCTATGGATATACTACAAAACGGCCTTCATTCTCTGCCCATTCGACGACATTAAAGTTCGGATATAACTAGGTTGAATGTCGCGCCATTAGTGAACGGAAGGACTCGGGTTATATACTACTGTCACTTACGCATTTAGCTGTTACCAGGAATCATCGCATGCAGTCGCAGGGCAAAGCACTGGCCTTTGCAACGTAAGGCAGTATGTCGGTCTGTGTCAGACATGTTGGTATTTTTATGCCTTAGTCTGAATGTATAAGTGAAAGAGGCGTAGAGACTCTATGCGATCGGGTCGTGCCGTCTGTGAAACTGCACGATGGCAGTTACGACCAATCGTCGCGACAGAGCCATAATGACGGACTAGCCGTAGTTATTGTTGTTTGACTGAATATTCATTGAAAACATGACATTAATTACGCTACAATAATCAATCAATCAGTAGACTTGTATGATGGCGCCGTAGTTCATCAGTGGGATTGACGACTCGGAGGCGCCGAAAGTAAGCCACGCGATCAGCCGAGGTTAAACAGATGAGTCTAAAAATGCGAGAGAACTGTTCAGTAGTAGGCCTAGTAGCCGTTCTGATTTTCTGGGGAAGCTGATTCCATAGTTGCTGCTGCGACGTCGAATGCATCTGATGTTTTGTTAGATGTTTCTGGCTTCACCAGTCGACCGGCGCCTGATGATCGTAGCCGACGAGTTGGACAGTAAGTGTTCAGCATCTAATATATGTAGCTAAGTTGGTGATAAAGCAGTGCCTTGAAGGTAGCAACATTGTGGGTGATCCTGTGTTTAACCGGAAGCCAGTGCAATGAGCGAAGTAATATACATCACCATAAACGGTAACACATAAAGAAAGAAAAAGAAGAAAAAGACAGACAGAAACTTAGGCCTAACTACAGAGTGGGCCACAAAAAACCTACCACTCAAATTATGCTGTTTATACTGTATCTGCACGTGTTTATCTGTATAAACAACACAGCGTTTTAATCGTCCTTTCTTTCTACACAAGGTGAAACCAAACCCTGATAACGGTGTTAAAATTTTATACAAAAATATTATGCTATAATCGAAGGACCCTATAGAAGCATTTTGACACAATAGGAAAATACACTAGCGATGACGTGTTTGTGTCCATCTCAGCTTCTCGCAGCAGTCAGAGCTGATATATATTGCTATCTAGTTTCTCATTTCTCTTGGACTTTTGCTACACCCTGTGTTGCCTTTCTTCACTGCGTATTAGCTCACTCACATACTTGTAATTCTGTTCCGAACTGGCAGTCTGCGGGCGTTCCGCACCAGTCTTCCGTTCAATCGAGTTCGTCTTCTCAATCTTGCACAGATCTTCAACAGAGCTGACAGCCCACTTCTTGATTGAAAACTTTCTACAAATACGTTTTGTACTTCGTCCCTAACTTTGAGAAGCTAATTTAATGAACCATTTTTTCTCCACTCGTAAACAGCATGTTTGTCAACAAATTGGTGAAAAAAACTCAACAAAACGAACAAAAATCCTAAGTTTAAGCCGAATTCAATTTTCGCAAAAAATAACGGTAACAGATAAAGCTGGTGTCGTGAAAGTTTCACAGAAGATCACAACATAACACGGTCAACTTATCTTCCGTGAAATTTTCACGAAAGACAACACTGAACCAAATTAGAGGCATAACGTCAAGGTGACGTAACGCAATGCTAAAACTCCATTGTGTTTTATGGAGACTTCGGTCGCTTTTATTTATCTGATACCAGTTACATAAATCTTTTTAAGATCTGTTCAAAAGTCACATTGATTTCTCAAAATTGATTTAAGATTTAGAATGCACTGTAAATTTTACTTTTAACTTAACGTTAAAATAATGATAATTGGCTTAACATAGGGGGTCGGTTTTTTGCCAACTCGGTATAGTAATATAGCAGCATAACATACTGTAAACAATATACAGAAATAGTTATTTTACACAAATTATTATAGCACTAAGCTACATTCATTGCTAGTACATTCGTACGACATACATTATATATCGAAGAATTTAGTACAAATAACATTGCGCTACTGTTATGCAGTTTGGATATTTTCCTCAGATTGCATGAAGATGCCATGTAACTGTTGGCGCGCATCATTCACAAACAACGAGCATAGGCTATTTTCTCACGCAATTAACTTCTGCAAAAGGGGAGTTTTATGAAAGCGCAAACGCAACAAACAATTAACCATGAATGCGCAAGTGTAAACTACATTGAATGAAAGCGCACCGACGGAAGCGCAACACCTCAGTTTATTTAGTCTAAATTCGCCGACAGCAGTACGAATAAATATCTGGCTCTTAGCAGAAAGAAAACAAAAATAAACTGTGTCTGAGGGGAGCACAAACCTGCGCGCTGCCGCTATTTTGCGACCGTGACCTTGAGATTCACTGCATGACCTTGAATATCTAGGTCACTTCGAAGGTGACCTAGATATTTTAAAGATGTATCTTAAAACCAAAAATAAAGCTGCTAGCTTAAAACATTCAAAACTTAGAGCTTAAATTCAGAAAAAACGGAAATATGTCCCAAGGTCAAAAGTTAAGGTCAAAATGTCAAAAGCTCCGAATTACTTTGAATATTATCGTAACAGATATTCCGATCAAGCCCCAGCAATTTCCGACCAGTGGTTTTTGAGTTGCACGCTAACGCTTTTTCGCTTTAGAACTCTTGCCTACATGACAGTTATTTAGAAAACACTACCACAAGTTTTTATGAAATATGAACGAAATGTGCTGGCTGTTGATCGCAGCGCTATATACAAAGCAGAACCAGATATTTTTAGCATAAACTGTAACGTACTATGCGTTAACGTGACTACATCCGCTTCTGATGTAAGCTAAGGCGACGACACCGTTATCACAGAGTCGTGTAAACCGACAGGAGACCCCGTCGCTTTGTTACATGGTTTTTACGCTCGTGCCGCGACAACATGTTCAGTCGTTGAATGCTAAAAACGGTATGCTGTGAATCGTGCACGCGAACTACGAATCGAATAGGTCTATACTCTATAGGTCTATTTCAGGAGTTGACTGAAGGCAGCGTTTGGTCTGTAATGAAACTCGCGATTCCTCGTAATTTTTTTTCACAGACTGCGTTTTTCATTCATCACGCTTTCACTCTTCTGCTTCTGTCAGCTTTTAATGATTTTTACATCACTAACAGTTTAACACACCAACCGAACTGAGTATTTTTCACATTTTTTGTATTTTATCGTTTTTGCGTTTTTACTACATTGCTTTGCATTTTGATATGATTCGTTAGGTTTACAGTTAACTCGTTACCAAGTGAACTTTTCCCCAAGGCTATCAACACCCTGGCCCTAATCCTAAACCTAACCCTAATCTTAACTCTATAACCCTTGCCTAAGCCTAGCCCTAACACTGACCCTTACCTAAACAATAATGAGTTCTAACGAGTTGACTTGGGGACGAGTTGACTGTTATCCAATACTTATGCGTTTAGTTTATTATGCACCTACTCTCCAGAATATAAAATAAACATCGCAGAAACCAATAAAAAAAACTAGGATTTCTAGACATGGTACCATAAAAATCTCTAGAAATCGTCATCATGAAATCGTTTAGGCCTGATATAAATTATATGCATTGACATTCGTATATGATAATATCGTAAGCCTTATTTCTTGCAGTATTTGAAAATAACAGTCGATTTAGAAGTATAAGTTTTCGCATTTACTCTTGTTCTAACACAGTGACTCACTGTAGATACAGTGTACAATTATTTTCTGAGTCAACGTAGGAATTTCCCTTAGCCTACCGTACTTTCCGGTAGGTCATGTGGTCAGACAGTACCAACACTTTCGTTTTCGTTTTTTTTGTTTGGTTAACAAAACAGGCAAATGAATATTGTGATTTCGCCGCGTTTTGCTGTTGGGGACGAGAGAAATGTATGTAAAACTTTAGTTTTCTGCTAATTTTTAAACCAACTTTATGGGTAAGCTAGCCTACATCATATACAAGCCTACATCTAAGATAAGCCACTAGGCTTATATTTCGTATACAGAAGCCTGAACTAATAATGTTGTACAATTTCGCAGTGAACTAATCTTCATTTCTCAACCTTCATCATAGTTTTGCTCGTCGACGCGACGTCTGAGGTAAAGGAATTTCGTCAAGTACACAGTGAGCGATAAAAAGATGCCAGTTTTTTTGGCTCTAACTTCGCCGAATTTTAACCGATCTTGACAAAAATCCTTTTACTGTTCGCAAACGAATGAAATTTCCAACAAAAGCTATGTACTAATTTCCAGCACACATCAAATTTATATATCGAGGTCATCAGGTCAAGCTCAAGGTCATGGTAAAGAATAAAATAATAAAAAATAAAAGGTAATTTTTGGCTTACCTGTGCAGAGCGGGTATTGGTTTTGGTGCCGTCTGCGTCCGTCTGTATGTCTGTAGACGCAAAAAGTCAAGAACTACTATTTTTGTATGCAGGTATATCTTCTAAATATTAGATTATTTGCGTTTCAAGTCATTGGGGTCAAGATCGTAACAACCAAAAAAACAGCGCAAGTTTGTGCTCCCCTCGCATGCAGCTCAATTTATTATTTTATTTATATTGTTGTTGAGATTGTTGCTGTGCGCCTTGCTGTTTGTATGCTCACTTGTAGCAATGATGGATCCCACGAAGTTTCGGAGCATATTGTATGATGTGGCTAAGCAGCTGAAAGACGATGATTTGAAATCATTGAAGTTTCTCGTTACCGATATTATCGGCATAGACAGGCAGCGGCTGGAAGAAGCCTCGAATACCGACTTTTTGCTCATCCTGATGGATCAAAATATGATCACCAGCAGCGATGTGTCGTTTCTCGCTGAACTGCTTCGAGAAATTCGCCGACTTGATCTTCACAAGACAGTTATAAACAACTTTCGCGATATTCGGACTTGCCGGCTGCCTGTAATAAAGGTACTGATGTTTCGTATTGCCCAGTCGATGACTAAAAGCAATATGCGGGACGTATGTTATTACTATGATGTTCAGTGTGATGCTGTCGACCTCATGACGGTCATTGAAGCGCGAGAACCTGTTGGAAGCGTCGAAGAGCTAAGACGTGTCATCAATGAAGCCGGTCTGTCACGTCTCTACGATGCAGCACTGCAGACGTTGTCATTTTGCGACGGCACTGGATGCGACGAGCTTTGTGTCCATCGTCAACTGTGGTCTGAGAAGTTTCCGCACCAATTGTCACCACTGTTCAACGGCGAAATCCTGCTAAACCAAGACGACCGATGCACTGATGGCGAAAACACTGTTGAGAACCTGCTCGGTGAAGGCAGATTAGGAAAAGTCTATAGAGGTCAGTAGATATGGTTAGAAGACAGAACGTGTTAATTTAAAAAAAAACTTTCTAAAAAGGAAAGGAAAGTCTGGCTATATTAACGTGCGCTTAAAAGCCGATTACATGAGTGAAGCTTAATCTACCGCACGGAACCGTTCGGACACAGACTAATACTTCATAGCTGCCTGAGAATTTAATCTCATAGCATACCGGTCAAACCAAGCCAAACCGAGCCAAACCACCTGCCCGGACCCAGGACTGAACCTGGGCCGCGCAAGTGACTAGCCGGCTGGGCTAGCAGGCACAGCCCAGTGACTTAACAACTGAGCTAACTTGGCAGACTTAAGCTAACTAGTTTATATTTCGTTAATATATAAACTAACAAAGGATAGATGTCGTTGAGGAATGATCACTGTTTATGATCTGTATCGGTAATTTTTTTAGGTATCAGCATGTTTGTCTAAACTGTCTATTATGTTGGTGCTGAATTTAGTAGACCTAGCTATGTGTTCAGCGTCGGATAAGACTATTGCTTTGCTTGTTAGACGTCGTGGAGTGTAGTAATCGCCGTTTAAACGTCGCCAAGAAAGTACTAAAAAGTGACTATGAACAGAACTTCCACAAATACAAGGTAATCGAAAATTGTTGAAAGGTAACGGTTTAGATTTAAGTTTCTCAAAACATAACGAAAACTTTTATAGAGATGAAAAAAACTTATTTTTTACTGCAGTAACTCAGAATTCGAATTATATACACAGATTTATCTAGAGTGTGTTTAAGTTCTTTCTAATGCTTATAGCTGACTGCAAAAATTAAGTAGTGAAATTTAAAGATGTAAGTATATAGGTATAAAGTGTAAAAAAACTTTTCATTTAGGCCTACACGAAGTTTAAAAGGTAAAGTGTAAAGGTAAAAGTAAGGAACATTTGACAGAGCTTCTTTTTGAAGCAACTTCATCACAATAGCGCTCTGGTATGACACGTGTTGTCAATGGATCACAGTTTTATCGGTCACTTACGCATTTATTCACGAATGGAATAAACAATAACTGCTTTTGAATTCAGCATTGTATAGTCGTGTTGCATTAACTGACATAGCTTATTTATGGTGAAATGCAATTTTGCCAACTTTGATTCTGTGATTATCACATTATAATTTACTAGTGGATTGTTAAGTTTGATTTAGAGCTTTTTTAGAGAGCTTGAAGAGTGCATATGTGTTCTCTTCATTTAGAATAAGCATGAAGTATTATGAAATTAATGTTAATTATGTTCTACAGAAATATAGTTATGTGAAGCATCCATTCCTGCTGCCAGTGATGATGATAAATGACAAACCGTAAGTTTTTAACATTATGCTTGTGTCATTATTAGCTTTTAACTACAGCATTTGCAAAAAATAACAAAATTATGTAAGGGTATGGCTAATGATATTAGAATAAAAAGAAAACGATATTGAAGGTAATGCAGATTAAATTTAAGTGTTTGATGTACAGTGCTTAAGAAACACAATTTTGAGTAAGACTTACCCATTTATAGAAGTCATTGTCACTATGGCATGGTGTTAATTTGATGGAGTATCGGTGGCTATAATAATTTGTCAAGAAAGTCACCTGCATCTGACTTCACAACGATTTTGTGTATCTCTATTAGCATTATTTCGCAATGTTGAAAAGTGTGATTAGGCACCTAAAACTTGCGTATGACCTATCAGTACTGGTACTAGTATTCTAAATAGCTTATCACTGCAGGTAGTCTATCATACTGGATTCAAGTATTTAGTAATTTTACAATTTATCGTTTTATACAGTGTGTAATTTGATGAAAGTAAAAAAGATGAGTCAACTTATACTACAAGAGTAACCCCTATGCTTATATTTCAGGCAGACCATCTGGTTTTCAGTAGTAGCGAGAGGGTCGTTGGATAGGCTGCATGCTGAAATGAACTGGCAGCGAAGAACTCGACTGTTGTTCCAAGTTGCTTCGGCACTGAGCTTCCTTCACCAGCCTGTACCTCGCATCAGGTGACATTTCCGGCTGCAGGAGTATACAGTGTATACTGCATGCGATTTTTTTCACGAGTCTGGACTGTTAGCATGACTGTTAGCATTTTAGCTAACGTTGCCATTTTGCGATGGCACTGGCTGTGACGAGCTTTGTGTCTATCGTCAACTGTGGTCTGAGAAATTTCCGCATCAATTGTCACCACTGTTCAACGGCGAAATCCTGCTAAACCAAGACGACCGATGCACTGATGGCGAAAACACTGTTGAGAACCTGCTCGGTGAAGGCAGATTAGGAAAAGTCTATAGAAATCAGTAGATATGGTTAGAAGACAGAATGTGTTAATTTAAAAAAACTTTTTAGTTTATATTTCGTTATATAAACTAACAAAGAATAGATGTCGTTGAGAAATAATCTGTGTTTACAGTCTGTATCGATGACTGTTAGCAGTCAACATGTAGCATAACTGTTAGCATTTTAGGCCGCATCGAATGCCTGAGATGCGGATTATTGCAATCGATGATCCTATAGCGTGGGTGTCTGTCAGTCTGCCAGTCTGTCTGTCACGCGGGCAACTGTTCTTCCTCATTCGTCAGATACCGCCACTTCTAATTGGCCATTACTACATTAGGCTACTGTAGCCACTAGTTGCTGCTGCTAGAAAATACTTAGGATTCAACGAACATCATCTTTTATTAACACATTTTACTGACAAAAGTAGATGATGTTCGTTTTGTCTAGGCTTATATTTGTTTACATTGTTATAAATGGCTCCTGATTGTCTAATGATTTAATAAACTACTAAGCTGTAGCATGTTGTTGCTACTTAGTGCATACAACATGTTAGTAGGGCTGTGCCGTGATTCGGCTCCAGCTCCAACCAAAATCCGGCCATTTTCCCAAATCCGGTTGAAATCAGGCTCCAGCCAAAATTTTTGTTGGATTTTCGGATTTAGCCGGATTTGAGACAAAGTGAGTTAGCTGGTTGCGCGTATGGACTGATATTTTTGAAGTACAATTCATAACTGACTTTGGACAATTAAAAGAAACGTATACCTCAATTGAGTAGTCGTGCAGCTGTTTATGACGTTCGTGACTGATGTGAGCATACTTCCTAAATACAAAGTCTCTGAATGTGCTAGTTGATGTTTCACAGTTCTTTTCTTGCGATAATTTAACAAAGTTACAATCCGGCTCCGGCTCCAGCTATAGCAAATCCTACAGGACCTAGAAAAAAGCAAATCCGGCACAGCTCTACATGTTAGTGCTATATTGTGCAGATGTGGCATCGTACATGGAGATGTCAGACCACATAACATATTTCTTGACGACGGATATAATGCGCTGATCGGTGGCATGGATCATTGCATGATCGACTTACAGTCTGAAGATCAGTCTCCAACCACAGGTTATGAAGACCGATACAGAACCAAACGCGACCCACTACGAGTCTCAGAAGACTTATTCAGCCTAGGAATTGGTTTGCTTAGTTGTGTATTA
>Ga0126335_1002022_pt1 | contig 11861 bp, 5 predicted proteins | sample OlaspJWI45metaG_FD_108409 | JGI IMG/M metagenome (GOLD analysis project Ga0126335, IMG submission 108409) | Marine gutless worms symbiont microbial communities from Oahu, Hawaii - Olavius sp. 1 OAHU.JWI-45 metaG | ecosystem: Host-associated > Annelida > Digestive system > Unclassified | place...
CACGATGTTCTAGGCAGCTTATAGGTCCAGCAGATTGGGTTTTTGTCACACTGAGACCCTTACGCTGTGATTAGCCTAGAGGCGGTTGTCTACAGTTAGCCTAGTTCATATTGTAACACAGTGAAGTGGTTCTGGTGGGACTGACGCCTATCTCAGTGGCGAACTGGCTTCCTTCAGTGCTTTGACGCTGTTGGTTGGGTCATCTGGCCTGTAAAAATCGTCCCCGAAATGACCTATAAAGTGTCGAGTGGGACATTAAAACTCTGCTCACTCATTCACTGACAGTTGCTGGTGCTGGTGAGTGCACTGCTCAGCATAACGCCCGCTAGACACGACAGTCGGAGCTCTCATTAAGACATCCAATAAATTAGGGCATTGCTGCTCTGCAGTGCAACACATGTAGAGCAGCTGGTGAGACATCAGTTCGTGTGAATTTTCAGTGGTAAAAACTTATAATGTCAGTTTGCATGTTTAATAGCTGTAGTAACATGCATTGAGTTGGAGTTGTGCTCAGGCGCACAGTATCGATATGTTACCTTGTTCCAATTCTCGTGTATTATTTATTAAAAAGCTGAGACGTTTTTGTTTTTGCTGTTTTGAAGTTTATGTCAGTGAGTTAAAACTTAAAATTGAGAACATTGCTTACCGGTAGTTGTTGTTATTTTCAGGCTAGAATGCCACCAAAATTTAGAAGGGATCCAGCTGGTGCTTCCCAGCAATATGAGCAGGTAATATTGTAATCCACATTTGGAAATGACATTGACGTTGTGAATGATTGTTTTGAAAACAAAACTGCAGATTTTAGAAAAAATTTTGTTGCATTAGTAATGCTGTTTTTATTTTTGTACTAAATGCGTAGCATTTTGGTTGCAATTAACGAATTGAATACTGTATTCAAAAATGGGCAAACTTTGAAGAAAAGTTGAACAATGTTATGTTATTTAGTTGTTGATTGTTACTATGTTATCGTTTTTTTCAGCAATCACTTCTCGAGGGTGATGATGATGATGATGATTTCTTCTTACGGTCAGTTTTCTGTGTGTTTTTTTCTCATTTTTAGTGGTTACTTAAGAATATTCAGATTTTTAACATTGTAAGTAAGAGATCTTAAATTATTTTTCTTAAATTTTGAAATTGTGTGTCTGTATATTGTCAGTACTGAGAGCAGATTCTGCATAATGGCAGTGGCATAAAGTTTGTTTTAATTTTTAAAAACAAAATTTGATTTTTATATGGTTATGTTTAATGTCTGTAGTTGTGAATGCCATCAGAGCAAAACACTAATTATTTTTCAGAATTCAGTTATTAATATTTTGCATTGATATGCTATTTGGCATCGTTGAAAAGTAATCTGTTCATGTTGTAACATTATGGTTAATTATGGATTTCCATTTCTTCTTTAATTTTAGTATTGTCTAGACTATAATTACTCCAATAATTGTTAAAATATATAAGAAAATTAAGCAGATCATTTTTCGTATTGTTGTTTTGTTATAGTGGTCCAACAAGGCCATCCGTTGGAAGTGCCAATATTCACAGGTGTGTCATTCGTTGTCCTTAACAAAGTGGTTGTATATGCAGCATATGCATGTGATTATAGTACACTGCATTCAGAAAAGTGATCACCTACTGTTTCCTACCCTTTGACTAAACAAACGATAACAAACACTGATTATATGTGGTGTAGATTGCAGAACCAGGTCGATGAGGTGGTTGATATCATGCAGAGCAACATTAGTCAAGTGATGGAGCGCGGAGACCGGCTGGAAGACCTGAATGACAAATCTGGTGAGTGAATAAAGAGTAAAAGAACAGGCAGTGTCATTTTTGAAACTGAACAATGTTCTGGAAGACATTGATATATCAACTGGCCACTTGTCACTAGTCATAGTAATTTGGCAAAGGCCACATCAAACCCCCTCCCCTCGCCATTGGGTATGGAGACCTAATACAATCTTTCTTGGGTCCCCAGTAGTCTCCACCACAAACAGGACATTATTTGTTCAGCCGTTTTTGCACAGACAGCCTGCGTGACAGACAGACAGACTGACAAATGCTGATATCATCGATTGCAGGAATTCGATGCAGCCTAAAAATGTACTTTTCTGAACATAGTAATATCATTAATGTTATTATTATTTCCATCATCATTAAAATGTACTGATTAGAGTGATACTGTCATGCAAACCATGGAAATTTTACATCGACATAGTGATAAACACATCAGACATTGTTACATTATGCTGGCATTGGCAGTGCAGAGAGCGAAGTTGACTTGGTTAAGATTTGACAAAGTTATAGCTGACAACACTCGGGATGTTTTTTTGGGACACAGTGTAGAATACTCTGCAATTTTTCAAAATTTCCTCAGTGACAGTACTTTTTCAGATGTGTCAAGTTTACGGATGCCGTTGTTGCTTGATGTGGTAGAAAATCTGTCGAGTAGTGCTGATGCATTTCGTGTGAAAGCTCGAAGTCTACAAAGACAGATGTGGTGGAAGGAATGTCGGGTATTTACATTCATGCATGCATGTTTGGTTATTTAAACTGCGAACCTTGTGTGGGCATGTCATTGTGAGCATCATTGCTATTTAACCCTTTTTATGCAGTAGCCATTATAGTCCTTACCACAATGTTGTGTTGCCAGTAGGATATTTTGCTGACAAATGTTTGCTTTATAGGCTTGGTGCCTATTGTGATGGGCAGCACTAGCGACGCAACCTTTCCTTTGATCAAGTAGAAACTCAGTCTACTCATCAAAGCTATGTGGACTGAAAGTTCCTGAAGTGAAAATTTCCCCAGTTCTACTCTGCTCTGGTATTGAACCAAGGACCTCCTGCATAGCATTTATATTGCCGTAGCAGTATTTGTGCAGTATAGTCATTGAAATTGAATGCTGGTGTTGATGTGGATATTATGTTTGGCATAGTGAAGATGTATAGTATGTAACAGTTCATTAGTCATTTTACCCAGCTGGACATGCAGTTTTATGTTCTTGCCAGCAAACATCTGTGTATGCCCATTTCTTAGCACTCGTAAGCAAATCCATGCACTGGTTGGTGTTTGTCTCTGTTGGCAGATGAGAATTCTACTAGCTGTGATTGTTGTCGTCATTTTAACTATTATAATCGGTAAGTCAGTGATGCCCATTCGTAGTTTTGTTTTTCTTAACTTTTTGTATGTAAAACTACTTGTAGTGCGGTGTACTGTAGCTGCAGCAGCAAGAGGCTGCAGACGTAAGTCTTGTCTGTCTGCAGAAAGCAGGCAGTCGAGCATTGTTGAGCGATTAATGCATATCATGCCTCGTTGCCAAAAAGATAATAAAGTTTGGAATTGTTCAAAAGCTTGTTATTAATAAACTGAGTAGTGCCCCTTAAGCAACCTCCCCATACAAGGTATTTCACAGCTACAGTACACCCCACTACATACGGACGTACGTTTGTGAGTCGTTGATGTGATACATAGTATATGTCATTAGCTACATTCTGAGCCATTCGGCATCATTGTCTGTCCCTTCTTCACTCTTTTGCTCTAGCCTTTTCACAAATCTTTCCACTTTAGTCATTCACCCTCTCCTCCAGACTGACTTTTCGGATTTTGGCCTATGATTAAACGGTTGGATTTGATTACGTGTGGTAGACTAAGCTGGCTTATGGTCAACCTTTGACTACACACTAAACTCTGCATTTCTTATCTTATAAGTTATAACCCATCTGAAAAATGCCACCAGCTAATCGATCACTTGATATTGTCAATGTAAACTGAAAATGCCGATATTCAATCGTTCGGTTGTATGGTTTTGTTTAGTGCCAATTATTATCCAGAAGACGAAGGAGAGCTAACTACAATTACTGAAATGACAGTCTGTGGGCACATATTGTGATCAACATTGCTGCCACAGTTTTCAATCAACTCATCCACTCATCCCCACAGCAACCCTAACCTTGACATAAACCCTAACTCCAACCCTTGCCCTAAAATTACTATCCTTAAACCTAACGAGTTCACTTGGCGACAGGTTGACTGCCGCCCACTGCTACTACTGGTGACAGTGTATTTTTATTCAGCGTATCTACACTTGAGTGATGAATCTGATGATCAAGTTAATGAGACATTTGTGAGTAGGCATTTTGTTTATCTGCTTTTATTCCACAATGCTGTGTAATGTAAATGTAAATACAGTATGTAATTGTAATATTTGCACGTGGACTCCTTCTTCTGTGCTGTGATCGTCTGCGTGATATGAAACGTTATTGTTAGGGAGGAATTGTGTCTGTACATGTTTGTGCAGTGTGAGTCACGTTGTGGATATTAGCAGTTTGAATTGCAGTGTTAATATAACTCGATATGCTAATTAATAATTTGAGTTGCCAAGGTTCAAAATTGGTGACATTGTTGGCCTAACTGAAGCATTTAAGTCTTCATTTGGACAGATTTTATGCAGGTTGTGGCCCACTAACTATAGGTCAGAAAATTTTAGCAATTACAAAAATTTCAGCCAAATAAAGACTTCCAAGTCGATGTCAGTCTTTATCACAATTGGTTAAGTTAGGTCATTTCGTATAGGTTTTCTACACTGGTATTTTATTGTCATTGTTATAAAAGTTTTTTCCATACCAGTTTTGTTTCTATTTTATTTTGTCACGTTTCATGCTTCATTCAACTGGGATATTCATCTTCAAAATGTTGTGAAGTGTGTCAAGTGGGATGTCCTTGAGTTACTTACTTACTTCTAGTATTTGTGCTTGGATGTAATGGTTTTCTGCGAGATAGTCATGGCTGATTATCACTCAGAAACACCACACTAAAGAACAAGAGTACTGATATATCAGCATTTATGTAAAAGCAGTAATATTGTAGCTACTGGTGCAATTCACAAACTGTAGTGAGCCAAAAATATGACCTTTATTTTTGCAGTAACTTCATCAAATCAAGCTCTAATTTCAGGATTTTTGTAGTCTACATATATCTAAAGAAATTTTCTATCACACATCTTTCACGCTGTCTTTTTGTAAACATTTAAGCAGATGTATGGTATCCTGAACAGTTAAGTGGAAAGATAAAATTTCTTTTTTAGACACTTGTAATTATGCAAAGATACACTCTGCCAGAGAAAATTACAGTATCTCTACAGAAGTGTTGGAACTTGAATTATTTGCTCAACAAGCTGTGTGCACTGACAACTTTGGTCAAGCATCCGGCAGATGACCATCAATCAAGCAATTGATCTGTGGCGAGTTGGGCTAAAGGCATGCATCGAGGTCAGAGACAGACACTTTGCTTTGCTATTGCACTGCTTTTCTTTTTGATGTTTCATTCAAATACATGTATTCACAACGATAATGACGATTACATTAAGCTTGTGCGACGTAACTGGCATTGGTTCTGATGCAACAGGCATTACAAAAATGCCATTTCGGTGAGATTGGTGATTTGATGTTATCTTCCAAATTTAATATGTCTGCCATAATTTATTTCAATACAGAAAGTTTTGACAAAGTAAATGTAAAAATAAAATGGTGCAATTTTTTTGGCTCGCATCATACAGAAAATGCTTAAGCAGTAGCATATAAGCCTATCTTTAAAGACAAATATCCAAACCATAAAATAAATAAATTCTGAAGTAATTACAGACTTTAATTCTAGACAGCTGAAAGCAAAATATCAACGGTAAAAATATACTGATTCCATGACACAAAACACAACAATACTGCATTGATTATACGTAACAAATTCTCAAGCACCCAAATTAGATGAACTGAATATAGTGACAAATGACAATAATATTCATCAGCTGTTTCTTATATACTAAGCAAGTGATATACTGATACCATATGTTGGTTACTGGTAGGCCTACTAACTTCAGTCTCAGTGCACACCTATTTCTCTGTAGCCACTCCAGCCTACGCTGGTTTCCAAAAAAAGAGTTCCAAATAGAGAACTTTTGAGGAGCAGGACTCGTGCAGGTCTAAGTACCCTCCACCATATCAAAATAATTGAAAGAATTTTCAAAATTGGTTAAGATTTAACAAAGCAAAGTTGTAGTCAATAACAAAGTACCACCTTTTTTCTTGGACACGGTGTAGTATTAAAGTATTAAATAATACAGAATAATAATAATAAAGTGCCAGGTAGAACTGCCAGACACCAAGTCCTGAATGACATCATTTGGCAGTTTTTGGGCTCTGCCAGCATTTCGGCAACCAAGGAGCCATCAGTATTGGTTGGGTAATAGGGTAAACGGGCTCACCTCACGGGCAGCTTCTGGTGTGGGAATGGTGGCAGAGTTGGCAGCCAAATGAAAGTCACTGAAATACAGTAATTTACCAACTAATCTCATTTTACAGCCTGTTGCTGTGGAAAACTTGGGAGCATTTAGCTCATCATCCTAAGACTTTGTCTCGGCCCTTGGTCATAAAATCAGCAGTGTGTCTGGCGAGGAAAGAGAAGCTTCATTCTTGTTCCAGCGACTTTCTGTGGCATTGCAATGCTTCATTGCAATGCTTCAGTGCAGTTCTTCTGCACGACACCTTCGTGTCCCAGGTAGATCTGGACCAGTAGCCATCACAGCTGTGTTACTATTGCTTTTACCTTGAGAACTATACACCTAAGGGGGTTTAAAATAATAATGATAATAAATATAACAATAATAATACAGAAAATTACAGCATATACAAATACATCACCACCACCCGAACATCTGATTATCATAGTGATCACAGATTACAAAAGAACTGCAAAGACGCTTGCAGAAAACAACAGCATCCGTAGCACTATGTCGTGTTGTTAGTGTGCAGGTTTAAGCCTATGGCTAATTAATAACAACATGCTGCAAGCAAGCAACAGACGCATTATATATGCAAAATACATGTGTATAAAATACTCTACATGAGATTACTTGTACAACCTGTTATGTGGAAAATAAGCTTTTATGTGAACAGTTGCAGAACTATGCAGTCTAGGCAATGGCTGGGCGATGGCTACTGCTAACTGTGAGATGAAGGCGATGTTTTTGATGTGGACGTGGAAGCATATGAGATGGGATGGGTCAGCTGTGAACAAGTTCTTACTGTTGAACCAAGAACCGCTTTACCGTCTTTACCAACGTACAGCTGCAGATTACCCGTACCTACACGAGTGCACCACACACTTAATAGAATATGTAACACGAGCTGTCTGTATGTGAAGTCAATAATTACTGCTAAGCATTGTAATTGCTGAATAGTGACTTCTATCAAGTACTGTCATCACGTACACCCAGCATCACTATACAGGGTTCCCATAGGTTGTAAAACCCTATTTTTTCAGTCTTTTCAACGCCTCGTAAATACATGTTACTTGGACCAGTTCCTGAAAAGTCTGCGCATAATTGATATTTCCTCCATATGACATGTATGCATATATCACAATTATTAACAAGCAATGTGCAGAGCATCAAAGCATCATTAGCAGAGCTGCTGCCAACTCATGCACAGTGGTGCAGTTTCCTGTCAAATTTTGAGGGTGGGCTACCCCAACCCCTACAACTAGAAATTCTCCACAGTTCGGTCGATGTTCGACATCACCTGTTTTGTCGACAGCTTAGACTTACTAACAACCAAGGAAGCACATCAAACCCCTAATGCCAATTTTTGAATTCATCACCACCGTTGGTTGCAAGAAATCACATGGAAAAAATCATCAGCCATTCCTGAGACATGTAGGGATCCCAAAATTAAAAATGTAGTTATATGACCTGCCTCCTACCCCTGTTGACTGAGTGAGTGAGCAGAGGTTTAACGTACCACTCGACACTTTATAGGTCATTTCATGCCTGTTGACTTACTTTCCCTTATTCTTGGTTAAGGCTCCTTGGCCATTACTATTAGTTCCATTTATTCTCCAAGAACGTTCAGATGCTTTTAGTGAACCATAATGTAACAGTTATCACAGTATGCTTGGTGCATGCACATTAGTTTAATCATCATTACAACACATATCTGGAACAGATGCCCTGAAGTCATTACCTGAACAGAGTCATTGTCATTCTTCTGCTAGCTACCAAAAGTATTCATCTTCCAGTAACCTTTTCCATATATTAAGATCTAGACTTTTATATTTTCCCTATGTATTGACAGTACCTGCTATTTAGCACTTCTAAACCCGGAAATAAAGATTAGATAAGACTGGAAGCCACAGCTACTCACAGTTCACAAACAAAACAAGTTAACAGCAAACTGACTTTCTTCATTTGTCTTGCTGCTAAAGTTGATGCCACTCATCAGTTCGTCAACAACTTCATTAGCATCAACTCTTGTCATGTTCAGGCGGTGTTCACCTGTCGTCGTTGACAGCTGGAAAACAACGCCTCGGACTTATTAACGACCAAAAATGCACATGCAGTTTGACAATTGACAGAAAGGAGTGACCACGCAAACTATGCATAGTAGCTCTATTAGGTACAGGGTACACAATGTCCCAATAAAAACTGGACACTCCGTTTTGTTGGCATTACCTTTGTTATTTTCCTTATGTTGTGACAGTACCTGCTATTCAGCACTTCTAAACCCTAACTAATTTTCAAAATTCTTCCACTACAGCTTAGCTGTGTTGCTGCACTACCTTGCTAAGCCAAAAGTCCAAATCTATGAGACAAAAACTAAACATTTTCTGTCATATGGCCAAGTGGATATTAATACTGTCTCATCAGTTGCTCAAGCATTCATACGATGTTGTTATCAGTGTCAAGAGCCAAACAGCAAACACTCGGCAAGGGCTGCTTCAATTCGTCAATGTTATGCAGCTGCAAATGAAAAACAGGCTGCTGGATGACACCACATTTCTTGTAGCAGATCAGACTGAGGTTAGAGCTGTTTGGTTGCCACAGATCTGGTTGAAAGAAGGTCGTTTGTTTGCATTGTCTTAGCATTATCCTCCAGATTGCAGCAAGTTTGGACTTTTGACTTCTCAAGGCATTGCTGCAACATAGCTAAGGTGCGTGGAAATTTTGGTGGTGTATTAACAAAGGCATGATACTCGTAGAATTATAAGAATACAAATTTTGGCTGTAAATGTCCTCCAAGACAAATATGTAGTCACTGAAAATTTTTCCTGCCTTAATTATTATTTTGTCAATGTACTTACTGTACTTGGCAAATTCACTGCATAATATATGAGGTCAGTTTTGCATGTTGTACTGCAGAACAGACCTTTCCAAGTCTTGAGCCAGTTCCATACACGAAGCCAGGATCCGATGATCCACTGTGCACCCTGCAACCACCAATCACAAGCAAACTCTTCACTCTGTGAATCCCAAATGTATTAGAAAATGTTGAAGTGAACAAAAGCTGTCAATGTGCTTGTAACTTAGTTATGTAGACAATCACACAGTTCAGCAACCAAGTTTTGATCATAAGTGACAACAGCGGTCTCCACTAAACCATTTTTGGACTGCAAAAGGACTGCTGTGCCTGTAAGAAGAAAAAAAATCAGGCAGCCACTGATCTGTGTCCCTGTGGTGAGATCCAAATGCAACCCTTGTCCTCTGACAAAGTCGTATGGTGGCTTGCATCACATTCTCAAAGTCTGCACTCTGCAAATGATGACGCTATTGTGACCTAGCTTACACCTAGTGCTAGCATGTACCTGTGATGGCCGAAAATGGCAGCACTGTCGGCACTGGACTGTCGACAGTGTGTGTAAGGCACATTGCAACTCAGGTAATTAGATGATATCTTGGACAGATTGCTGGCCGAACGGCAGTGGCCATAACTCACTGACGTTAGATGAGTGTCTTTCTCCGAAGCATCTTGTTGTAAGCTCTGTGAAGGGTCTACAAAGACAGTTGAAAAAACAGTTACTGAACCAATTCAGTGACAATGCAAGCAGCTGATAATGAACACAACTTAACTGTCGCATTCATCAGCTGTTAACAGCCTCAAAAAGAAAGAAAGCATGGTAAGCAGTAGCATTTATACATGGCATTGTAAAATGAAAAGACACAAAGTGTCACAGTCTCAAGAAAACATACTGTTAACAGGTGCCTGAAGTAAACAAGTAAGCACACTCAGCAGATGCTATGGTCATTGGCAAATGCAACAGGTATGTATGACTTTTTACTGGGACATGATGCATAGACAGCAAATGACATCATTCATACCAGGCACCAAATGATTTTCATCTGATACATATGCTAGTTCCAAGTCGAACATACAAGGCACCTTTTCTCTCTACCCTTATGTAAACAGCAGAGACATGGACCGTGTGTGCGGAAGAAGCCAGGATCCTGGGAGCTTTCATATCAAACGATAATGCCAACATTACATTTATCACTGACAGTACTGACAGTGTCATGTCAGCACTTGTGCCTGTATCTGAGCATTTTCCATTAATAAAGACAAAAAATGAGAAACTGAACTAAACAGAGGTTTGACAGCACCTAGATGAAGTCTATCATTAATTAGATCAACATGCATTGATTGCTACTAACTGCGCTACTACACTGTTCAATACGTACTACTTGTGTTTGTAAAAATAAACTTGCAATTCAAAGCAAGTGAATCATACCTGGAGAGATGCTGATGGCAGCTGATACATCGACTGCACTCACGTCTTCTCCCGCTCCTTTGTTCTCTAGATGTAATGAGCTTCCCTCGGTGTTCTCACTCGCTGCCATAACTTCACACTGATGCACCGGTGGCCTAGAACCAGACACACATTGATCAATGCAACACAATATCGGCAATATGTTGTTTTAGTTAACAGACTTACTCAAAACTTTGGTACAGTACAAGCACTGTTAGTTGCTGCTGCAATGTATTAGTATATTTATAACTAGTGTTGGGTACGAGTTCACACGAGTTAAAAGCCACGATTTAACTCAGTTTTTGTGATTTTGAGTTGACACACATCAACTAGTCTGAGTTGTGAATTTGATTTAATTCATTATTTGTGCGAGTTTAAGTCATAATTACCACATTTTATAATAAATTCACAACTTCATAAATTGCAGTTAAAATTACACATTCACAGAATGTATAGCAAATATGCTGGTGGATTGGGGCTCAGGCAAATTAAACCGCTAAGCGTAACAAACAATCAGACAGCACATTTGAAAAACTGTTGCTGCTGAAGGCCAATGAGAACTTCTGAACTGTGCTGATGTGACTAACTTTCGTGAACTTTTAAGTCAAACTCTAAAACACTATGCTAACTAAACCAAGTATACAGACTTTGCTGCTGTTTTCAAATGCATACCATACTCAAACATAAAACGGTTTTGCTTTCATTGATATTGTTTTGTTGATATTTGGCTTAAATTAGAAGTGGAGGGGAAAATGTTGATAAAAAATTGGATATTGCTGAGGTGATGTTCTCAGTTTTAGACCAAGGTCTAAAAACAATCAGTATTCTTTACTGGGCATTGTTTTGTTAAGAAGTGGAGTTGAAGGTGTCCTTGGGGAAAAAACTAGTGCTAATTAGACCAAGTATACACACTTTATTGCTTTTTTAAAAGCAGACTCAAACTGTAAAACAATTGGTATAGTATTTCATTTGTATTTTAGTTGAAAATAGAAACAGTTGGCACTGTCTGCATTTTTAAACGAGTTGATGAGTTAACTCAACATATTGGTGAGTTAGATTTGACTCACTGCAAAGTCACTGATTTGAGTTTTACAGTTTGATTTAATTCATTCATTATCTGAGTTTACCCAACACGGCTTGTAACAACATACTTACATTGAATGCACACTTTATCTGGGGGGGGGGGGGGACAAGGAGGAAGAGAAAGCCCAGAAATAAGGGGGGGGGCCCATCCCCCCCCCAATTCCCCGTGGGAAAAAAAAACCCGGTTTTCTCCCAACGCCTTTTTTAACTTTTCG
>Ga0126335_1002023_pt1 | contig 11859 bp, 5 predicted proteins | sample OlaspJWI45metaG_FD_108409 | JGI IMG/M metagenome (GOLD analysis project Ga0126335, IMG submission 108409) | Marine gutless worms symbiont microbial communities from Oahu, Hawaii - Olavius sp. 1 OAHU.JWI-45 metaG | ecosystem: Host-associated > Annelida > Digestive system > Unclassified | place...
ATATGTCATGTGTATTAATTCTGTTTGTTATATCTAAACACTAAAGCTCCTTTTATACATAGGGCCTATGCGATACTGCTACGATGGTAGGCGCGATTTTTTTACTATTCCTTCGCCTCTAGATTGCCTCGGATTTCGCCGAAATCTGAGATAATAAATAGCCTACAGGCAATGTTTGGCGATGATCAGGCGATGTTCGCTCGGGCACAGACGACACAAACGATGTATATTCGCGATGTAAACGCGACCTTGCGTCGAAAGTCTCCGATATACTACCATCACTGTCTACACCTTCGTTCGCGGACCGTCGTCAATAACGCAGCACTTCCGCGAGAATGCAACAATCAAGGTAGACACGACAGCACACCCGGGCGATAACGACACCAGATATACAACGAAGCGTGAAGACTATCGCTTCCATGTTTCTATTAACCACGGAGTACTGTGATGGTAACAAATATATAGGGCCTACATGACGCAAGTGAGAACGTGTAGGCTAAACATCAGAGAAGGCGAGCTTGTATGATGTATTTGTTGTTCTACTAATGAGACTCGACGTCGTTGAAACTCCAACACTGCGGTAGGTATGACACCGGTTGCATAGTGACGCAACAAGCACCTGTCTCTACAGAAATCACCACCACCCAGGGCGACATTTCACGCGATATGAGTATCGCCATTCGTCCGCTACAAGAAGCGTCTGTTTCCCTGTTCAATCACTGACATGCCTTCTTTGAAGCAGTCTATACACCACTACCACATTGTTCTCATCGGCTTAACGCCATCCGCATCACTGACCCGAGCGAGCACCTGGTTCGTAGCTGGCTATGTTTCTTGGCCGAATATCGATAAAGGCCACTAAGCTAAAATTTTACAGCATTAATTTCAGTTAACGTGCTTGTCTATGGTAGTAAGTTGCGTTCTTTTATGGTACATTTTTATTTATTCAGTAACGGTCGACAGTACCGGTGCAATCTATTAGTGTAAACTATGTGTCGATTTAGCCGTAAACATAAACTTCATGACATCCGCATTGTTCTCACTTTCATCATAACGTTTACATCAATGTCGACGTTTTTCAGTTTTTAGCATAATCAATTCAGTCAGATTTGTTCTTTTTATAGATTTACCACTTACAACGTTCTGTTACGAGCGACAAGCACACTGTAGTCTTCTCGGGGGAGTAAAATAGGAAAAACCAGACAGAAAGGGGGAAATAAACTCCTCCTATGCATATGTCCGCGGTCACTTCACTGAAAATGGAAAAGGTAAATGGTGACCGGCTCTTGCGGTCACAGTTTTATACTCAAGCGGTCACGCAGTTTAAAAAAGTGAAATTATATGAAAACAAAGTCCAGCCTTTGAGAGTATAGATTTTCTAAATCCAATGAACATTTTGTGTATAGCGGTGAAACCAAAATTATTCTTGGGAATACAGTACTATGTTTGCAGTACAGGTAAGAGTTTAGACCTTTTGCGCCATTAAGATGATCACATGACGGTCTCGTACAGCGCATAATGTAAGTCCATAAGTGCAGCTCGACTCAACGCGACGAAATTAAATTATTCGCATTAGTGACGAACTGACTAATGGGGAGGGGATGGGATGGCGCGTCGACAAGTTCGACCCATTATCTCGCCTCTCGTCTCGGCGTCACGGACGACATATCGCGCTTCGCGGTTCCGATAAAGCTACAGCTACAGCAGGTTGACATTTCGGAGACGCCCCGTTACGAGACCTATCGCACTACAGGACGGGAAGGTCGGTGCGCGCGCGGGCAACAATTAGCGACTGGGTGGCGGCGAAGTGTGAAGAATGATTAGCGCCGATTCCTGTCTGCCGTGTCGTCTAACCTTTGTATAGCGCCGCCGCGAGATTTCATTATGTCCTGTTTCGACTGTAAGAACTACGTCATTTCACATCAGTGTTACCTGTTTATCGCTATTTTCACGAGTAAGATTCAATAAAGTTATCAACGTCCCATTTTAACTCATAAAGCTTAGGAAATGCTACGGTATAATACATTTTTGGGATCTGAAATCTGCATGTAACAAGTATTGCGTAAATAATGGCAATTAAATGTCAAGAAAGTTAATAGTGACGTCTTCTGTATGCGTAATAATGTAATAGGCCTAATAATAATATATCATCTGGTACTACATGGATCAATTGCATCTGATACGTAATATATACACTTTATTCACCAGGATACACACTGGCAGAGAACATAACTATAAACAGTCGAATTGTTATATTTAATGATAACGACGCACATAAAGTCACGTTTTTTGCCATTTACTTACTTACAGCACAATGACATATTACTGCTGGCGCATGTGCCCGTTTAACCCGAGCCGACCACATATCGCATTAAACAGGCTTCGTCCAGTGTTTCCGGTGCCGATATGGCGCCGTCTGTCGACAGAAACGTGACGCTAATTGTATCAGCAGCAGGAGCAGCAGCCGCATCAGTCGCATCACTGGCCAGTCGTATTGTCGACACGTTCGGACAAAGAGCTAACGGGCAGGGCGGCAAACAGCTCAAAGATGGCGGCGCCAATGCGGCAATGATGAGAAACGGAGATTGGAGCCGCGTGATCCACATCGTCAGCGCGCGAGATTACTGTTTCCGGAACCAGCCGGCAACAACGCATGATAATTAGCGACAGTCTTTTCTCTTCTGTGGCCGTGTATACACAAACTCTCTGTATGTACGGCCTACTCTCTGTGTCTGTGAAAGCAAACATGAAAAGAGAGATACGGGTCAAGTTCCACCGCAAACGACAGCGAGAATTTGATATAAGCAGGCGCTATTTTGTGCTAAGAGCGTGCATGTGCGAGTAATATTTCTAAAATGATCATAGGGAGATCAGTAATAATTTTACTGGCGTCGCCAATTATTATCCACGGGTTTACAAGCCTAACAGGTAAAATATAAAAGAGTAAAACTATTAGAACTCTTGATTTCAAATGCCTCAAAACTCGAAGGTGGCCATTAATTTCAAAGCTATCACAAACTAATTAGACTATTTTGTTATTTTGCCAACTTCCTTATGCTGTCGTACTGTTTATAGTAATCATTTCTATTATTCCTCTTATGATTATTAATTGAACGAATATAATTATAGCAGCTCACAAACACATATTATTTGTCTGCTGCAGTTGCGTGTAGACTATATAAGAACTCCAGAAGTCCAAAGAGCACTAAATCATTAAATGAATCCAAAGAGCACTGATCGGCACTAAAGTATTGAATTTTTGTATTTGCTGCAATATCTTTGGATTAACTCTCGTCTTGATAAAATAACATAGGCCTATGTTGCTGATCTGCATGTGCCTTCAGTCGGTAAACTTGCCGATACTATTACAGTTGTCTATTAATAAGCTAAGCTAGAGCTGTGCCCGAAATAAGTATCGCGGTTTCCTCGCGTTCCTGGTGGCACGATGTGCTAAAGTGCTAACGAAAGAAAAATTGATTTGTCCCGACAATTCGAATCGGTCGTTTGACACGCGTGTGCCGTTCGGCGATGGAACTCGATATCGAGACCGATAATACGAATGAATGTATTACATTAATCGTGGGAGGTCATAACCGCCCCTAGTCGCTCGCCAGTTGCTATTGCTTGAAATAACTTCAAACGGCAGACGAACGTGCAAATAAATTGAGTCTGGCTAACTTACGGGACGAAACGCTGTTGCTGAATCCCACAAGAACGCAAAGTGTCACAAAATAGCACGGCATATTTAATATTTCAGTACAAAATAATAACAAAAGGCCAAAGTAATTTCGCAAAGGTGCATTCATCGAACGCAACAGCGCATTAGAGGTTTTTTAAAATGATATGCGCTATATAAATTCACGTTTTACTTACTTACTCACACTGCACGCACTGGAGTCTATAGCTTCAGCCGTTCTTAAGATATGTAGTTTGTCCACAATGGGCAAAATTTTTCCGAACTCCCTTTTTCCCTCGCTGTGGGGAATCACCCGGATAAGGACCCCCATCTCTTGGGCTCCCAAGAGTGTCTACCCCAAACAGGATCTTGATCCGTTGGCAGTTTTTGCACAGTGAAGCCGAGCTAAGCTGACAGACAATAGCCTGCATCTCATGAATTCAATGCAGCCTAAATACAGTTATGAGAATTAATTGTAATTTAGTTGTTAACTAAACGGATATGGCTACGTGGTTTAACCGTTTTATGCGCGCTGTACATTAGAAATGTAGTATCATTCACTTATACTCTGAACAAATTTTGATCATAATATTATTACGTGATTTATTTTTGGGTCGAGTTTTAGCGGCTGCCACTTACGGCGACGTCGGCGACTAGAATTTCATATTAATCTTTTAATCATCAATCAAAATTAGCAACTTGGTAGTAAGCCATTATAACCGAGCGTCTGCGTAGTGTGTAGGCCTATACTTCTGCGATTAATATGCATGTCACTTGTCACCCCCATTCATTCCATAATCAAAAATGTGCAGAAACTCGCACCGAGGCAGCTGGAACGTGTTAGATCATTTCATTTTCACAGTTAATGTTTGGCGTGCATGAGCGCTTGCTGCCTGCATCCGCCCAGCCCAGTACAAATAGCTATAACTCGCATTATTAGCTGGCACCGCTACAGTAATGGTCCGCCTTGTCTGTCCGTCCGTGCGTCCGTCTGTCTGTAGACAGACGGACGGGCGCACGGACGGACAGACAACGCAGAGTAGGAAACTCGAATAGAAATCCGGGCTTCCAGATTCAGAATCTGCCATCAGATTCGCGATCGGAAGTACACTTCCGCCATTTTGGGAGTTTCCGGGTCGGCATTTCGCCCATTGTGACAAACACAGGCCTTGTCAACAGGTCATACCGTCAGCGGTCTGTGTGTTATATACTTATTTGGCTGAAACCTCGTATGATCACAGACGGGAAAATTCGCGTACGAAGACACTTGTCGAAATTGGAACCGGAAGTAAAATTCCGCCGCTGAATTCGATTTTGGGGGCATATCCCCGAAACCGATCAAGATATATTTACCAAATTTGATGTACAGGTAGAAAATGGGGTCCCCAACGTGTGGAATGCTTCCTTCAAATATCTAAGATGGCGGACAGCGGCCATCTTTAATTAGTTAAATCCTTATAACTCATCCGCGGATTGTCCGATTTCGCTGAAATTTTGCATGACGACAGATATGAGGGTGTCCACGGACAACTCCCCTCCGGGGTAAACCCCGGTCACGAACGCCTCCCGCCCCGCCGCTAACCAGCCTCCAGGGACAGACGCCCCCGTCATGCTAAACCCTTCGTTGAAAACGCCCCACTCTCGCTGAAACTCCGGGAAAACGCTCCCTACGCTACTCCCTCCCCCACGCACGACTTCTCATTTCCTGGAACTGAACCCCCGGACAAACGCCCTTCCCCATGGCGCAAACCCCGGATGTTTCCTGGTCCAAACACACTTTGGGAGCTTGCGGGTCAGTTATCGTTCTGTTCCATCGGGGACATCTTTTTATTGTAGCTGCGATTGGCAGCAGCATTGAGTTTACCTGGCGAGTGTTTTTGCCACAAGCAGCGAGTTAATTTGTTTCGAAATGTTTTATCTATCATACATTGTTTTGTTTTATTTAATGTCAACACAATACTGTCGGTGATAGTAGTTTACGATCACCTGGCAACAGTAGTCGACCATACGCAGTATCCCGCCTATGCTCGTTGTGCTATCATGATATCAAAACAGTTGCTAGTAAAATTGCTATCAACGATGACTTCGAACTAATACTTGCAATGTTTACACAGTTGTGCAGTATTATATGATAATGACTCAACAAAGCGCGTGCGCGAGTCCGGGAGATAGCTGTCAGCGGCTTGGCGTTGCAGCGTTCGACGATATTTATATCTTAATTGTTTTTTTTATTAACCCATGACTCGACAGAAGGCTGCCGGGACATTCTGATTTAGAAAACTTTGCTATTTTTGTGTACGAGGGAACGGTGGGTGAAGTCATTACGAGCCGTTCCGGCACTAGGCTTGGAAGCGGCTCGGATCTGTTTACTTACGGGTGCTCCGCGGCCACGCCTCTCGACCAATCAGCGAATTTTTTGCGGACAGAAAGTTGTATTTTGTATTATACCTTCTGGTTTTACCAAAGAAACACTTGTAACGTCGCTTCCGCGGGAGCCGGGCCTGCTGCTGTTCCAATAATGCCAGCGAGATTCCATGGACAACAGTTACTCTGTCAGGGGCGTGGCCAGGAATTTACTATGATTGAAGGGGCAAGCATTTTTGCGCAATTTCAGTCTATTGGTCAATGAAATCTTTACGGACGACGGTGGCGGATCGACATGCACCCATGCCCCCCTCTGATTAGGCCCCTGTACTACTGACGTCATATCAATACAATGTCACTGTCACGTAGGTCGAGTCGTGGTGGCGTAGTCGACGAGTTGACTCCCAATCAGACCAGAGTTGTCCATGGGTTGGGTTGACCCATGGGTTGGGTCGGGTTGGGTTGGGTTGGTTTGGGTCAACTACAGCAAAAATACTAAAAATTTGAAAGGATTTCGTGCTGGCTTTCTGGGCTGCTGCTGAGGACATTTTAAACATTTCTTTGAACAGCTTGTATTTGAATGACATAATGACACTGTTTTTAATATGTGTAATGACAGTAAAGAACATGATGAAGTATACTTGGTTGACTGAAAGTACAAGATAAGTTCTTTGTATAAAAATACGTCACTACTAAGCTGTAAGCTTCGTTGTTAGTTGTATTGGGTTGGGTCGGGTTATATAAAATGGACCCACGGACAACTCTGAATCAGACCAATCCTACGGCAATAAAACTCGCCGAACTCTGTTGTCGTTCTCTGTTATGGTCAACTGTTTAACAGAGACACTTTCGAAGCAGACGACTTACGGGATGCCATAACTGACTTTCACCACTAATTAGTCGTTAATTAATTACAATATGTCACAGCCAATTTCCCAACACTTGCAATCGACTCGACACAGTGAGTTTCTCGCATTTCCATTGCCGAAAGGCGGTTGTGACCAAGAAAAACTCTACGGAAAGACCGTAATCTTATCACCTACCTGCAGAATAAACCGCACAGCAGCTGCGCGCCGATGTTCTACTGATATCTCAGTACTTTAAAGTCTTCTCAGCGACTTGCGGTGTTACAGTTTTATGTATGGCCTACAGTTTCATTGCAATTGTGCGGACAGCTTAAAGACGAGAAACAGAAATGGCTTTTGTTGCTGTTGCTGCTATTGCAATTGTCAGTGAGCACTGAGACGTCGAGACAGATGTGACTGGCAGGTCAGAATGTCACTGCGGCGGCGGCGACGAATGTAAACGCAATTAATCTGTAGCATACATGGCGCATGGCGCATGCCGACACAGTGCGTCATGACACTTGACTGTCGCAGCACCGCATGGCGGTGAGCGTGCAGCGTTGATAAGATGCTACAGTGTAAGTATGTTCTCAGCAGATGATCTACGGGTCTACAGCTATTCATAGCAAGCCTGTAGCCTACATACAGCAGATAAACATTTACAATGTTGTTAATTACAAGTAGTCATAACCTTTGTCGCACCATACCAAGTATTAGCCTATCTCCTCGCGCTTTCCTGTCTGCAGTGGCTCCGTCTTTAGATGAGTATCAGTGCCGCTGTAACTATGGTGACCCTGGTTCAACTACGCCAATCCTCCGATTATTAGCTCTGGAATCTTTCCCTGGAACAATGGAGGACGCTATCATCCCGAGTCAACAGTATAATCTTGAACCACTAATTGCGGATTCTTTATTTGAAAACTTTTTCCGAATTTCTTTGCGCTCAAGTATAAATCATTATCTTCTCCAATAGATACAGCATCCATTTCGGTGGCAATAATCCCATTCATTGCAATAAGACCCTGCTGACTTGTTGTAGTTGTAGGGGCCTATATTGCAGTTTTATTGCGGTTGTGCGGAGCGTCGTCTTAAAGCGTCAAAGACGTCGCAAATATATGCGACTCGCTGAACCGTAAACTTATACAGTCGGACGGTTTACTCATCAATTGTGCTGTCAGCTACGTCGCTATCTGAACGTCTGGACTCGTTGCCACGCATCGACGCACTAGTGCCCCAGTGCAGTGCTCACTCGTCGGACCGTGTCCTGTAGTCCACGCATCTTGCAGCCTCCGAGATACAGATACAGAGACAACATGTTGAATGCTGCCGCGGGTCATCACGTAGGCTACTGACACATCGCCCAGACAGACACCCACGGTAGTGGATACACAATTCCCCAGAGCATTGACACTCGCAGTATAATAACGTATGGACAATGGACATCCCAGTTCACCGGCAGACGGAAACTGAAGAGGTCGACGTGGGCTTCATAAAATCATAACGAATTTTAACCCTAATGCTGGAGGTAAACACACAAAATTTACGCAAAGATACATGTACAGACAATCATAAGTAATTGACCTCTAAGTATCTGTGTGGCGTATGCATATTGGAATAGCTACGAGTAAGCTAAATCTACAGTTCAGATTTCTTACATTGCATGGCATTTAGTAGTCAGCGTACAACGAAACTGACTAACAGAATGGTTGAGTGGTGCAATGACACCGTGATGTACCTGGAGTTGGTGCAGTCGTCGTAGAGGACGTCGAACTCAGCTGGTGAGATGAGTTTACAGCGGTTAACTCCTGGTTGAATAGCGCCTAGACCTCGCAGTACACGGACCTGCTCCACGTTACAGACGATTGGCGTGATGTCAAGACGCTTCAGCTTCGTGTAGACGGTGTGCAGACCACCCACTAAGTGCTTCAAAAATAGCTCGAACGCCTGGGGGAGGCAGATGAGCTGGCGACCGTCGACGTTGAACGCGGCGACGCGCACACCGCGATAGTCGATCAGTCGACAGGCGTTGTTCTCGGGGTTGCTGGACACTGGAGGCGGCGAGTGGCACACCGTGCCGGCGTACGACATCTTCTTCTGGTGGTGCTGGTCTAGCAGGAGGGCACGGTGATGCGACGTGTGGAACGGGATGGGGGTGGGCGGTGTGAGACTGGAAGGTCGGTCGAGAGGGGAGCCGGGGGTCGGTGCCGTGACAGGCGGCATGTGATGACGCGAGACGCCGAGACCAAGGGACAGCGAACCGTCGACGACCGACGACATCGTACGACTACGACGAACAATCCAGTCAACCACGTTGAACGATGCAGCACGGAGTTCCTCAATGTCAACTGTAACTCGGCGATAATTCACGAAGTCTTCGAGTAAATTGTTCAAATGAAGTCGTCAAATAGATCAAATAGTGAATGTCAGAAACTCGCTATTGACGTACACTGTTAGACGCACGTTATTAGACTCACGACTCACACAGTAATAAGCCACGTCAGCGTTCCGTAATCTGTAGGTCCGTCGGCCGCACGACAAACAGCACTAGCAGTAATATTTAGTTTTGCTGACTGCCACCGCCAATCCGACAGCGCTGCCGGCGCGTCCGAAGCGCAGCTAAAGTCTTCCAAGAAGGCGGTCCATATTGACCACGCCTCTCGCAGTCGCCGTCCGTCCGCCCTCGCGTCCGCAAGCTCGAGCTGCCGGTCTGTAGACTTTCATCGTCGTCGACTCTAACTGGCGTACATTTACAGTGGCGTCGAGTTGAGTGCTTTTCGCGCGCCGTGTCAGAACGCCGCGTTCTTGTCTCGTTATACAGGCTTGCACAGATTCGCCGCACCGTTACTCCAAGCGTAATTTAATGCAATTTAACGCCGCCTCCACTCCAAACCGGACCTCGATTCGTTCATCGACTTTTGTAAGGCTCATGCGCGTTACACGCTGACATACAGACTAACAGGGATCACGCTATACGGGAACATCGGTCGCAAACAAATTACTCGATTTGCAACATTATAGCAGTTTCGCGAAGGCCGCATCGAATCCGTGGGGAAAATCGGGACAATGTTCCTTGGACGGTCCCCAGGAGTCTCCACCTCAAAGACGACTGAGTACACGAATCAAGGTCCCGTTTGCAGCGGTTGCAGCGGCTTTTGCAGGGCGAAGACGCATTAGAGAAGCAGACGGACTGACAGGCACATCACTCTATGCTATGTAGGATCCTCATATGCTACATCTGTTTTGTGGTTATATGTTCCTTGGGTCGCTTGCCAAAATAAGGCACTTTTTAAATTTGTTTGTTTGACTGATCGAGTATGTTTGATCTCTTTGTCCACAAAATGTTACTGTATACCTTTAGCAAAGCCTTTGCCATGACAAGTTGTTATCGCTTCGTGGCTGCTACACGACGTACAGAGGATTAGTCTATAGACTACGTTATCGAGTCGCAGGAACAGAAGCTGGACGGCCATTAAGACCAGAACGACCAGTTCCGATTCATTCATCTGATACGGATTGGGGCGGCAAATTGCATTTTAATCGCCTTCAGCGTAGACACTGTACACACGGCATGCATATCAGTTCACGGAATGTCGCACAACGCATTAGGGAAAGCGCGAGCTGATCTAAGCCGAACTGAGCTGATGGGGCATCTGTAGAAACTTAACAGCACGAACAGACGGTCGAATAGCAAGAACTCTCTTTTCATCATCGTCCGCTCATTGCAAACTTGCGTTCGGAGTGCTGCTGGATTCAGTGCAGTCAAATAAATAAACAGGTCATTATACATTCGTTATCTGAACGCAACAGTCAGTCCTCAGCCCTCAGCTCAGAGTGGGCGACCACTACAGAATGCACACAAGTTATACTGTAGATATTAACTAGGCCTATATGATTATGCACTATTCTTCAACCTTTATGCTGCGGTTTTCGCGGTATTAATAGTTATATACCACAGAAAAGTATCTACAGAGTACAGACACACTGTGACCTTTGGTTCTTAATGCAATGCACATTTTTTCTGCTACAGAACCCTGTATGAAAAAGGAAAGGGTAAAGGTAGAAAGTATTTGATATAGGACATTTTTATCACAGAAGCGCCAAGATATGGCACGTGTTGTCGAGGGATCAAATCACACAGTTGCACTCCCTGCACGAACGGATCGGACTATATACCCGCCTTTGCTCATCGTTAAGTGAGTGTACACTGCTAGCCCACAGCTGCTGCCCCGAAGTGCAGTGGTCAGGAGTCGAACCGCGACCCTTTAAGACCTATTAAGTCGCGCGATCGACGCCAACCCTCTACCCACCAATAAAAATAATAGTTAACGCTAAAATAAACTACCATTTTCTTCGTTAATAAAACACAAGTGGTTACAGAATGTAGTAATGACCGCATCGAAGTGGCGCCATCTGCCGAATGAACTCGCTCGCCTACATCGATCGCAATAGTCCGCATCTAATGCATTCGATGTAGCCTAACAGAGACTTCATAAACTAAAGGCTTTAAAGCGCCAAGGTCTCAGTCTGGAACTGTTACATTGTATATTTCATGCAATAATTGTTAATAAAAATCATGTATGCAATTTCTGTATGGTATGGTTTCCTAAATAAAAGTCATATATATGCAAATAAATAGTTTTTAAGTACGCATTTAAGTACGGTTATGTCAAATCTGTTATCAGTCTTGAACAATTACTGCAAGATTTTGATGATAAATTGTTTAATAAAGCAACTTATGGGAATCATGCCATGTATCATCTTCTCCCCAGTCTTAAGTCTTCTGGGGGCTCTGGTTATAATTTACGAACTCTAGACCATGGTTTGTGTGTAAATTTTATTAAATCTCAATTTCACAAAAACATTTATTAATAATGATTTGTGATGCTGTCACGCCATTCATCGTTGTTCTCCGCGCATTCCAGTAAAGCGAACTAGACCTACTGACATGTCTTGCGGACAGACAGACAGACAGAC
>Ga0126335_1002024_pt1 | contig 11852 bp, 4 predicted proteins | sample OlaspJWI45metaG_FD_108409 | JGI IMG/M metagenome (GOLD analysis project Ga0126335, IMG submission 108409) | Marine gutless worms symbiont microbial communities from Oahu, Hawaii - Olavius sp. 1 OAHU.JWI-45 metaG | ecosystem: Host-associated > Annelida > Digestive system > Unclassified | place...
AGCGCTTTTGGACAACAAGTTCAACAGCTGTGATTGCAACACAGACCATATCAATGCCGTAAAATAATGGCCTAACAATGCAGCGTTCACTGTTTGCTTTGCACCCAGTCGGTTATACTTTGCTGTCTGTGCAACAGCTAAGTCTGTGAATTCTGTGGTGTTAGGTTGCAGTGGAAGTTTCCAATTATTTGACGTCAACACCTCCACCTTGTGATGACACTCTCAAATTTTGGAAACAGAATGCATCGACTGATCCACTGCTGTGTAAATTGGCACGTCTGCACCTGTCGGCGTCTGCATCATCGGTTCCGGTCGAGTGCATGTAAACTTTCGTCCGCAGGAATCGTTGCGAACAGCAAAAGATCGAGTCAATCTGCTGACCGACTGCAGCACGTGTGCTTTGTGCACGATAACTTTAAATTTAGGACGCGAGACGACATTTCCTGTTAACGACTTTATTACATATGAGCATCTGTATAGGCCTACACAGACGCTCGTTAATATTTTTGTTATTTGTACTTATCATTAATCACTTACTAATTATACACTAGGCCTATCACAGCCGAATTCTAAATCCTCAGCCGTAATTTCAAACCCTCAGCTGTAATTTAGCGGAATTTTACTTCAGAAAAAAATCCGGATAAGCCGGATATCCGCCGTATTTTTTACTCAGCCGTATTTATTTCCAAAACAATTCGGCTTAGGAGTTTAGCACCAAGACAAAAGTCTCCATTGCGGTCGGTGTGGCCAGTGCAGTTTTGCGGCTTTACAGTTCCGTTTACTGACAGTTTAAAATTCTATGGTTGTGTCGAACGGGGAAAAAGGAAGATGTCTTTTGTTTTTACTGAAATAACTACTTTTATGCGGACACAAGAGAATTTAAGCACAGCTATACAGCACCTTAATAATTGGGGCTGCTGTGCAAGATGTATATTGCGATTTGTTGGCGTGAAAGACGCAAATGTGTTTCGAATGAATGATGTTGCCTCGCTCAGGGCGTGGGTGACGGAAACATCGACTTTGGTGAACTCTGGCGATATCTGCAGTCAAAATACCGTCGTCTGTTCTAGTGTGAATGGCATAGTACAAAACTTAGAGTTGGGACTTAATGCAGGTGTGGTCAGTGATTCGCATAAAATGGATTTTGAAACGAGGAACGCAAGTTCTGAGTCTTCACAATCTTGTGTTGAAGAAACCATTTGCACCACATGCCTTGGAATACTACAAGAACGCTATTGCTGTTCTGAATTCATGAATGACATAGCTGGTGCTGTTTCTGAACAGGACTTCGAATACAGCAATTTTCTTTGCTCTATTTCGGTGCCTGTATGCCTGGTGTTGCGGGAATATGGCACTTTGTTAGCACTGCGCCATCTCATGCCTTCAGTATTTACTGATATTTTACGAGATTGTATTACACCGGTCAAGGATGTGTGGAAATGGGTGAATGGCCCAAAGCTGGCATCAGTCTTGAAGTTTCCATTTGACCAGAGGAGCCCTTTCGAGATAGTAATATCATTTACTTATGATTATAATGACAGCGAGTGCAAATTTCTGTATGGTCTTCAGCCTAATATTTTCAGAAAAAGGAAAAAGAATCAGAAACAGATGCAAGGTGTCAGTGAGTTCAATCATGCCAGTGTGTCGCGTGCAGTAAATGAGTCTTCTCATGAAGCATTTCGTTGTGCATACAAATGTCCACCATCTCGGCCATCAGTGGAGGTCACTCTGTGTCCAGTCACATGTCAGCATGCAGCTATTTATGTGGCTGGCCGGTATAGACATTTGCAATTTCTACCTTACATTTCCTATTTTTTATCAAATTTATGTATAATTGAGTTGTTGGTGCGAGCTATGCTTAGTTTTGAAATTAAATTTTTCGTTTTGAATTGAAGAATAGTACTTTCATTGTTTAAATGTGTTCTTATATGCCAGTAATAAATAACATTATGCATTCTGTATTATTATTATTATTTCAGTTTTTAAGTGTATATTCAGTAATTACATTTTTATGTTCTCGTGATAAATTAACAGTGACCGATGCTATGCCCCCAACAATCGGGCAGAATTTCGTGGGCAGATTTTTGGGAAAAAGCGATGCCCACGAATTCCGGGGGCAGTCTTTTTTGTTTTACAGTACAAAGTGATGCCACAGAACATTTTACATTTTATCCATCTAAAAGACTAAGATAATGTATTATATAGACAATCCCAGTGAGAAGAATTTGTCACATATTACAGTACTTGTACATGTGATTATTACTATTGTTAAATTACAGTTACACTTAAATGGAGCTGACTGTAATTCAATTTGACTGATGCTATTCATACGGTCGGCATATACTGTCAGTGTTAAGACTCATAATGATAATTCTAGTGACAGATCGGCGATCTCTCCCCCGGCTCAGAAAAATGCAAAGAGTAGATCCGCTGTATAGGCTACTGAGCATGGAACTGATGGAGTAGCTAGTCTGCAGACTTCATCAGCTGCCTTTGCAGCATGATCTGATATGTGTGGACATCAGAAGTCAATTTAAAGAAAATTGGAAGTCAGCTCAGCTGGTCAACTTTTCTCTAGTGGATTACCTCACAATTCGGCAACCAGGTTTTGATCTTCCATAACAACAATGGTTCCTGTTTAACCGTTTCTGGACTGCACAGAGTCACTGTGGTGCCTGTAAGAAGAAATGTAGCCAGGCAGCCACTGATTTGTGTCCTTATGGTGAAAAGCAAATGATATACCAAAACCCACATTGTCGACTTGTCCTCTGTCGAAGTTATATGGCGGCTTGTCGCTACCACTCTCCTGACGATGAGGCTGTTGCTTGGCTGATCAGCTATGGCTCTTAATGCACATGCAAGAAGAAGAAGAAGATCAGCTGTACAACTGATACATGCAGCGTGGCTCAGTCAGTGCACTGACTCTCTACTTAGGTGTAACTGGCCACTGGATTGACAGCAATGAGTTTGGCAATCAGCACTGCTAACAGCAAGCCCCGACTGCACCGGGTTACTGAAATCTACATATAACGATCAAGTCGTCACGCTGTTAGGAAGGCAACTTACTACAGAAATAATCAGTATAAATCTACAGAAAAAGCCTGCAGTGTTTGCATGTGCGGGCCATTTGAACAGATATGACTGGTTGAGTGAATAGACAGACACTGTGATTCTATTTCGGGGGCAACGCCTTTGCCGAAAATTTACCCCCGTTTTGGGGGGATATAGCCACTGCAAAATTATGTGCCTGTAACAGAAATCGCAAATGGTTGCATAGGCTATATTCATTTTCTGCCACTGATTTGGATGTATGTATGTCACTTATCTAGATAATTTACACACTCAGATTTTGTCAGATATTACTGAAGGTGTGTATGATGACTCGAATTTCTTTCCAGCCACTGATGTTGAGGATAGTTTGCACTGTTTTGTAATCTGAGGAAGCCTCTGGCCTGGATGACTTACGTTAAGAAAAGATCTTGTTTGCTCATCATCATCAGGTCCGCGTAGCTGGCAAGGGCAATAGTGATCTTAATAGTAATTAGTAACATAGGAGGAAGGTAGGTGGACACTCTACTGAGAGTGTAGAAGTTTCGTCATAATCTGGGTGGGTGTTAAATGTGCTTGCATTCTGCATAAAGAATTATTATATTAGAATTATAGGTCTTGTCCAGTGTTCTAGCACCACGAAGGACTGCTTTTCTCTTCTTTGAACTTGATAGTGCGAAGCTGCTGTTTTGGCATATAAATGAATTAAACCAAGGTTCAGTATTCGGACCTCATTATTTCAAGGTCTAGTAACAACTGCCTAGTCAAATTTACTGAGACTCAACTAAGTAGTAGTTACTATCTCAGTCTGTCTGTCAATCCCACAAAAACCCAAGTATTTGTAGCTGTATTTTTCCAAAGACTTAGATTCAAAAGTGGCTTGACATTTCATTTTATTTCATTTCGTGGAAAACGGCATGAAAAGCTGTGTTTGATGCACTATATCTCGAAGACACCTTTAAATAAAACTTGGGCTCTATTTTATGGCCAACTTTTTTTTATCAGATTGCACAATTTCACCCTTCTAGCTTAACAGTGCCATTCAGTACAGCACGCAAAAAATCGATCATTAGCCCATTGACTTTTGGACTCAGCTACTTTTTGCTGCATCCATGTGGTAACTTGGGTTGTCATTTTGCATCACTGTGGTAAAATTTGCTTGAAAACGCCTGCATTTCGGGTGGGATACAGACTCCGAACACTGAAGGTGTTATTCGCATTCTGTCTCTGTTCGTAGTGGTATCCACCAAGGAGGTATTTTCTCTCCAATGTTGTTTAGTATTTATATTAACTCGCTGATTGGTGCCTTGAGTAGGTTTCATTGTATTGAGTTGCATATGCAGATGACATTATCTTATTACCAGCCTCTTTGGTTAACATACAAAATATGCTTGACGTTTATTATTTACAAAAAGCTGATTTAGATATTCAGTTTAATGCAGATAAGCCATATCTATTCGTAGAGGGTAAAAGCTGTGATGAGGTTTGCCTACTCGCAGTATCAGTGGTGTACCGATTGCGTGGGTGAATACTGAACAGTATGAGATATCTTGGTGTAAAGTTTGTTTCAGATCGAAGATTAAACATTGATTTCTTCTTGTAATGCAAAAGTTTTGTGCTGCAGCAAATGCTATCTTTTCACATTGTAAATATGTTTCGGAATTTACGAAGTTGCGTTTACTCGAGTCGTTTACCAGACCAATGCTAACATATGGTTTTATTGCGATTTTCTTGTCACAGACTTAGTTGATGAAACTTAACTCTTATTGGAATAGCATCTGTAGAAAGATATTTGGCTATTTTAAATAGTAGCATTTAAGGAAATTTAGATGTTTTCTGTGAAAGATTAGATTTTGTTCGTATTGTTGAAAAATGGAAATTTAGTTTTTAAAACAACTTTGCATGAATTGTATGTAAATAGCTTTATTTGCTAAATCAATAGATGTGTTGTTCACATTACTACCAGTTGATAATTTGTGGTTTTATTTTTGTGTACTGTCTGTCTGTCACGTTGTATATTTTACATTGCTACTTTCATTGTAAATAAACATATATATTTCTGTCATTATTCATTTTGTTGTTAAATCAGTAACTGAATTGGAGTTATTGCAAATTTCAGTGAATTATGTTGATAATTGTTTGTACTCTTAAAATCATATCTTTGAGATTATCTTACTCTTAGTCTTTTATCTTTTTTGGAAGAACATGTAAATGCATTAAAATTGGTGCATAAGAAATGATATGAAGATATGATAAACTGTGTTTAATTATATTTGCAGATATAACAAGTTTAGCCGTGAGCTAAGTCAGACTCCATGGTTGATTGACGGTAAGAGGAAGTCTGAGTCATCAGTTGAAGAGCACATATGTGAGCCTCTCAATAAGTTTGTGCTGGCGAGTGAATGGCGCTTCTCTGCATCTGGCCGAGAGGATGTTGATGTGAGGATGCTTGGAAGTGGACGTCCGTTTGTTGTCGAGTTTATAAACCCTCGTCGTATTAACTTTACGAAAGAACATATGAAAGCTTCTCAGGTTGATTTTAATACATCCGTGTTGCCAGTTAGCTTAGAGTAGTTATTTACAGTTGTCAGTTGGCCGTTTAGCATAAGGTATTAGGCAGTTGTGTATATACACCATGGGCCATAAAAACGTGCCACTTTTATTTTGACTCTAACTTTATCATATGTTAACCAATCTTCGAAATGTTTTACTGATAGAAAGCACATGAAATTTACAACAAAACCGATGTAACGATTTCCACCTTACCCTAAATATGTTGCTACACTACCTTGGGAAAATTAGATGTCCAAATTTCTTTGAAATTACAAGCAATAAGGCTTAAAAACATATCACAGATGACCAGAACGAAACACTTCATGTTGTGCAGCTAAGTTGATATCGATACTGCTCAGTAGTTGCTTGCGGACATCAACACATCACATCAGTGTACTGTCAGTGATGCTCTGTTCTGTGCTGCACCAACCATTCAACCAGCTCTGCTTCTGTTCATCAATGTTATGCATCTGCGACTGAAAAGACTCGCTGCTGGATGACACCCCATATCTTGCAAAGACCAGATTAAGGTTTAGACTGTTTGGCGGCCACAGATTTGGTCAAACAAAAAAGGTGCTTCCTGCTTGAGAAGTCGTACAGTAATCTGTGCTCGAAATGCATGAGCACTACCAACATTTAGGCATAATTACAGAAAGCCGTTTGCTGTTTCAAAGAGTATTTAACAAAAACTGAATACTAAATTAGTAAATAAGCAAGTAATAAATAACAAAGCTAAATGCATTAAATTTGGTGCATCCAAAAATTGATGCACTTGGTATACCGTTTTGTCTCTATTATTGGGACTTCTAAATTTTCCAAGGTAATGCAGCAACGTTAGGAATCTGGAAGTAGGCATTAGTGTATGAGTCTTGCTATAAATTTCATGCGCTTTCTAGCGGTGAAAAATTTGTCAAGATCAGTTAGTATTTGACAGAGTTAGAGCCAAAATAAAAGTGGCATGATTTTATGGCCCATGGTGTACTCTGTTCCCCCAAAAAGTTAACATGCTTAACTCTCTATAACTTTGTCAAATCTTACTCGATTTTCAAAATTTTTTACTGCTGGAAAGAATATAAAATTTGCTACAAAATTCGTTCCTTACTTTCCATCTCACCTGAGGCATGTTGCTACCCTACCTTAGAAAATTTAAAGTTTGTGGAGTTCATAAAGATAGTATTCAATGACGAAGAGAAAATTTTAATAAATGTCTGTATAATTTGAAAGGGTACACAGTGAGAAGGTTTCTAAATAAAAGAATTTCTGGAGAAGAGATGGATGACGCGTAGTGTATACATGCTGCTTAAAAAGTTACGGGACACAGGCTGCCAAACGTTACCACACAACAACCTGTTCTTTTTAGAACCACCCACAGCTTTCTGAGGAAAACAACAGTGCCTTCGTTTGCTAAAATATTTTACGTTAGTTACAAATAAGTGTACTCAAAATGTCTTACAGATGCATGCACACGTAGAGTAGTTAAAATTGGCACATTTAAAAATGTGCTGTGTTTGCATTTTCTCTCATAACTGCAGCATATTTGAACTTTATTTCCAAAGGTAGGGTAGCAACATGCCTGATGTGAGTGGGAGGAAGTATAGTATGAATTTTGTAGCAAGTTTTATACTTTTTCCAGTGGTGAAAAAAGTTTTTTTTTAAATTGGTCAAGATTTGACAAAGTTAGAGAGAGTTAAATGTGTGAAGTTTTTTGGGACACAGTGTAGATGTTTCATGACAGGCATTCCCTGGTGTGAGAACTCAGATCTGCTGCAAATAATTGTAGAACAAGAATTAAAAGAAAGCTTTGTCAGACATCGTAGTTCTTTGGTTTCATGACCTGTTCCTTGTACGTGCAGTTAACTTCCGTCACTATCAAATTAGACACAAAGTTGTGGCTTATGATTATTGTATACTTTATATTCTTTTGAATAATATTGTCTATATGCTCAGTGCATTACTCCGAATGAGTATGAGTTTGCTCAATTCAGGAACAGGAAATCACACCCAAATTTCAGAGTAGGTACAGAGCAGTCCAGGGATGGTTTTAGCATGCAGAAATTTTGGGACAGGAGTCAGAAAATTTATACTTTTGCATTTTTCAGGGTTCTTTGGGTTGGGCTTGCCAGCAAGCAGGCTGTCGCAGTGCATCACACAAGCAATCTTGTTGGCGATGTCTAGAGGGCTTGTGTGTGCCCGGCCTAGCTCATGAGCGGTGCACCATACTGTCTGTAAACTAATGGTACCATGCCCAGTGACAGAGAGCTTCAACTAGTTTTAAATGCTTTTTATTTAGTTAATGTGGTTGTCGTGTGATTCTATAGGACTTGATCAATGCCAGCACGACTGACGTTGCAGTGAGAGATATCCAAGTAGTGCCAAAAGATGAGACGAGCATACTCAAGCACGGGGAGGAGGATAAGCAAAAGTGTTATGTAGCAGTCTGCTGGTCCCGTGATGACATTACCGACGATCAGATTGCCGAACTAGAAGCCATCAAGGATCTCACGCTACAACAGAAGACGCCGATCCGTGTCCTGCATCGGCGCCCTCTAGCGACCCGTGAGCGCACCGCCTATAATTTGTCGGTGCGGCTCATAGATGACGAAGATCGACATCATTTTTTGCTGTTTATGAAGACGCAGGCTGGCACTTACATCAAGGAGTTTGTGCATGGTGACTTTGGTCGGACGGTGCCTTCCCTTGGTAATCTTCTGAAGACTGAGTGTGACATTCTGCAGCTGGATGTATTGTCAGTGGAGCTTGACTGGCCGCCGTCACTTGAATATTCTGACACAGCGTCAGTGCCTGCTTCAGCCGCTAGTGAAATCGATGATTGCTAAACACAGCACGTTTGGTGTCTCGATAGGCCTACACTACATACTGAATATGGTAGCCATATTTATCACAGTCGATTTGAGCAACCCAACCAACCGAAAACTAAAAAATCTCGACCCATCCCAACCTTGACATTGTTTTCTGTTGTTTCTGGTTAATAGCTTGTCACATTTTTCACCGAATTCACCGACGTCTGCAGCAATGTCCCAGAGTGACACTGCTGGCAGGGCCGCATTAAGGAATGTTCAGCTTGTTTGGTCGAACAGGTGCCCCCACACTTTGGGAGGCCCCCACAAATGCAAACGGAAAAAATCAGTGCTTTGTTGTGAAATCTAATCTAATAGAAAGATGAGCAGAACAAACTAACACAACAGCCGCAAAAATGTTACATGTGGGGATCTCTAACTCTCATCCATGCACCCATGTCCTCCATTGTCGTAGGTGTTTTTCCATTGACCAACAGACCGGCAATAGTAAAGTTAAATTGCGCAAAAATACTCCAGCATTTGTGTCTTTTTTACTTGCATACGCGCAGTTCACATGCACATTTGTCTTCAGCTTCTGAGATCTTTGCCCACCCAGACCCCTACTGGAGATCTGCCGCAGGTGCCCCTGGATCCTGCTGGGGGATTTCCATCCCCAGGCCTTCTGGCTGTACGTAAAGTAAAAGTAATTTCCTTCCCAAGCCTGCAGTGGCCCAGTGGGCGGCGCTGATATCCGTTAGGCCGGTACCAAATTATTATACTGCTTGCTTGGTGACGGAAGTATTATGTGAATAGCTTGCCCATGCAAGGTTACCTGGCAGTGATACCGATGTGGCCGGAGCTGTGCCCCGGACCCCGCTAGGAGAGCTACAGCTCTCCCAGAGACACAGACTGGATTTGGCTTCCACTAACAGGAGCGTCTATAGCAAGAGGTACATGTCCCCCGTCGTCGTCCGTAATTTTTTGTTAACCTATAAACTGGCAATAGTAAACTAAAATTGCACAAAGATAATTTTTGTATTTTGCATATTTGGTATTCATATACACGTATTTTCGAAGTCTACATCTACATGTTTCTCCAGCTCCTGGGGGCTCGCCGCCAGACCCCCACCGTGGCTCTGCTCCTGGATTCTTTTGGGGACTTCCGTCCCCCACACCCGTGCTGCTTGTTTTCTCTATGGCAAATTCCTGGCTATGCCCCTATCCACTGATGGAAGCGCCCACTGCCTTCAAGAAGACTAATTCGACGCTGATTATGACGCTTTTCTCTGTAATATTGTGAAAAAAAGTAAAAGATACTTTGTAACTGAACTGTATAAATAACTATGATTGTAACGAGACACGGAAGGTACAAATGAATAATAGACAGATGCAACACAATTTTGTCTCTTTTTGATTCTTTGGGTAGAATCGGTGTGGTTGGGGCTCCAACAGATTGTGCTGAACAGGATCTCCCATTTGTTAACCCGGCCCTTACTGCTGGCATGAGTGAGCATCGCAACGCTTACGCAATAAGGCCTACGCGTAGAGACGTGGCAGGTATGTTTCATTTCATGGGATTGGCCAATAAAAAGGTACTATAGATTATCAAGTGTCATCTACTACCTTTACTTTTAGGTCTACCGTTACCTCGGGTCGCGTAAACATGTTAAAGTGGATACAACGCAGTCGGTAGGCGACCAACAACTTCCTTGTTTGCGTGCACTGAGTAGTTCAACTTAAGTGAAAAGAACAGTCATCAGTTATCACATTTAACGTTACGTTGGTGGGGTGAGAGCTGTTTGACGATTGACGAACGATACGCTCACCACATTCAATTCGAGTTCTGATTGCGACGACTGACGCCGGCCGTCATCGACTGTTCGACGCCAGCAGTCCGTTCCGTCACTGTTGTCTACTATGCAGTTGTTCCAAAGCGTCTGCTGTTCAGCGCTTGCTGTTTGACGCTAGCTACATCTTTTTGGTCACATTTTCGGTTTTATACTATGTTACAGACTCCTTTTTCCCTGTTGTACCTCTTAGTATTTCCCTATAGACACTGTATTGAGCCATAATTACCGTATTACACCTGTTGTTAAAGTTATATTCTGGTTTTAAATCTGTATGTTGATAATTTAAAGAATTCGACACAGGCTAACAGCTGAGTAGACCACAAGGGGACAGGGTGACCTGTAACAAAGCCCTCTGTATGGCAGCGGATCTTAACTGTCATGATAAATGAATATTCAGCGTGATAGATGGTGGGATTGGCCTATCCCCTTCCTTGTTTTCTTCACACTGCCGACACCCACTAAAATTCATGTCATGCCGTCCACGCCACTTGCCAATTGCATTGTGAGTGAGTGATGCTTTACCGCATGTCAAGACACATGCGCAGCAAACAGCTTCAGTTCGTTGATATGGACCACTCCAAACAAAGGCGTTATCTGTAGGCATCCTATGTCAACTGCGAAAAGGTGGCAGTATTCCGCTTGCAGACGGTGCGAGATACGACGTATCTTTCGATGTATCGAAATTACTTGGGCTTTCGATCGTTACAGAAATCTGTGACCTTGAATGACCTTGAACTGTGTTATGGCCGTTCTGGGATGTTCTCTCTCCAAAAGCGGTAGTTTTCGGAGCCTACGATCATGTCTAACTGCTGAAGCTATGTACACAGACTCATACCGTCCGACAAAAATGACTCAAAACTCTTAATTTTTCACACTAGGCCTACATAATTTGCACGAAAGTCGGACACTGGGTCGGCGGCAGAGGCCGCGCAGCCGCGGTGCGCAGCCTATGCGTACACAGGTACAAACAGTGACTGGTAAGAATACATATTCAAATACGTAAATCAACGATCTCAGTGGACATTACGATAAAAATAGTACAGCAAGCAAGGGCAGGCGCTTACGATTATGGAGGTGATAAAACCAATAGAGGAATGTAGGTATATCAGGCAAAACCTTGTTGCTTTTGCAACTAAAATCTTTGGCGTACATGGTTCTTCTCCATGCTTACGTCAGAACTGTAAGCATACTAAGGAGTAATGAATTATTATCATTTCCTTTGATGCCGAAAATCATGAAAATGGGTAAAAATCACTACTTAAAATGACTAGCTATCAGAACTGTGGACTTAGTATATTTCAGTGGAATTGCAACGGGCTTTTAGCCCACCTAAATGAACTAAAACATCATCTGGCCTACAATCACTACGATGTTTTATGTTTGCAGGAGACCTTTTAAAAACCAAAGTTTTTACTCTAGCTGGTTATAGTATAGTCTAAAAAGACGGGGAAGGAATGAGTAAGGGAGGTTTTGTTACATTAATCAATCAATCAATCAATCATTTATTTGTTCAGAATCACAGATATAGCACAGTACGACAATAAAAACATGAACTCTGAACAAGACACACCAGGCTCATGACAAGCTCTTATGGTGGCCTTTA
>Ga0126335_1002025_pt1 | contig 11845 bp, 5 predicted proteins | sample OlaspJWI45metaG_FD_108409 | JGI IMG/M metagenome (GOLD analysis project Ga0126335, IMG submission 108409) | Marine gutless worms symbiont microbial communities from Oahu, Hawaii - Olavius sp. 1 OAHU.JWI-45 metaG | ecosystem: Host-associated > Annelida > Digestive system > Unclassified | place...
GGCCCAAGTCGACTGGCTTGGTCTGAGGGTTGGTGGCCATCTGGCGCCGAACCACATTCATCAGATGAACCGAGTGAACTCTCGCAATGACTTTAAGTCATGATGACAGCACTATAAACATTGACCTGAATTATTATTATTATTATTACTTTCACCCTGGTTGTGCATCCTGTTAAGTGTACTATACTGTGCGTCTGATATGCTTGCAGGTTGTTGATGGTGCGATGCCATTACCCGGAGTGCTGCTGTCTCTCAGTGGCAGCGGCAACTACAGGCAGAACAATGTAACACCAGACACCGGAAGTATGTACTTCACCAGCCTTGTAAGTCACTTCGTACATTATTTCTGTATATTTGCTTTGGTAATTTTCATAGAGTCTGCTTCTGGACTCGAGTTGAACGCTTGTGAAACTGTAGATGTGATATATAAATTTACTGAGGTACTACAGCACTTTGAGAGAATTTGACCCCTTCATAACTGTATTCCACTTGGATATAAGGTCTCTAACATCTTCTGACATGAGGCTGCATGACAGAAGAGATATAGCTGAGAAGTTACCTTTCTAGAGGATAGCTTAGAAGAGGATACTGGCCTTGTATATACACTGATAGTAGTGACGCATAGATATTGCATTGTATCGGACTGCTGTACTCATGTTCAGCAGCATAGCATAAAGTGAAGGTAGTCCCGTGCTCCAAAGGCAAGTGTAGGGCACCGAAGCAAAGTCATAAACCCAGCGGTAGATTGTCTTTACTTTCCACCAGACACTCGGTAATGCTATAGGCAAAAGATGTTACTTGATGACATAGGCAAATAGCTGTTAATAACTTGCCCAGGGTTTCTGTGCAGCATTGCCCAGCCAAGACCTGAACCCAGGACCTATTAGTCGTTAAGTCTGACTCTACTCGGTGAGCCAGCACGCCACATCTTACAGTAGTTAATGGTACGAGATGCCTGTGGGCAGTGATGCTGCTAGGTTAGGTAGGTCTGCATGACCTGGTTTATGGTTTGTGATTAGAGTTTGTCTGTAGGTCGTCACATGCAAGATTAGAAGTCTCATTGGCTAGCGCAATGTGTGGCATCATGGTTAACAGACACATGCATTAACAGTCTCATGCACAGAAGCCATTCGAACAACTTCTGTATGATCGGCTGAAGCTGCTTTCCTATGCTACAGCTGAGCGAATAAATCATGTGGTTTTTGTGTCATTGTGGATGCAGAGTCCAGCCGACTATTATCTGCGTGTAATGATGCGTGAGTACCAGTTTGAACCTGCATCACAGATGATCAGTGTCAGTGAAGGTGACACCGTCAATATACAGGTGACAGGACGACGAGTTGAGTACAGGTAATTCTGCATAAATGTATTCTTCCGTACCTGCTGATTATTATAATGTTTGACTGTTTTTAGCACCGCGCACCCTGGAGTCATAGAATAGGCCCGCTCCATATAGTATAAAAGGCACCTAAGCTTTTGTTTTGTTACATTAAGTTTTGTACCTGAATACATGGGTAGTTGCCGTGTATACGTCATTTAGGATTTTTACCTTGGCTCTATGATTAGTTCAGCCTGTTTGAACTGCGTCTGTGTGTAGCATGCTGCAGAGTTACCTAGAGCACACTGGAATTGGACTACATTGTTGGCCATAGTTGGCTCAAGCCACTGTTATGTGTGCAGTTATTGTAATGCAAGCCAGATACATTTACGCTAAGTAATATATTAATGAATTAGCAAAACATATTAAAACAAAGGAATAAATAATGTCAATCAATGTTTATAGTCATTCAGTGTCAGTATTATAGCGTTTATCTCCCCAGTTTATATCCCAAGAGTGTAGGTGGTGGATTGACCACATAGACCACCCCAGAAACAAACTAAGAGGAGCTAAAACAACGTCAGACTGGCAGGATTCGGTAGCATGTTGATCACTTTCGAATATATGTTGTTTCTGAATCAATATCTTGAATAGTAGCTGTCGTCACTTGTAGATGGGTGACCCTGAAGTTCGAACAGCACATCACAAATGTATCAGTAACGTTCATCATGGACTATTTGTTAATTCAGAATGCAGAAATTCAATGTTTGTCAGTGTTTGTATTCATATGGACGTCTTTTCGACGTCAGTTTATCAGCTAATTCCTCAAAATGTCAAGACATAAATTTGAACAGAAACTCCGTTAGAGGTATCAGATCATAGAATAGATATCCTCTCCATTCGCTTCTGGTGTAAGAAGTAAGTAACGCTGGGTACGCCGAAAAAATAACCATCACCATTACGCTACACTGTGTTTTGTCTCCAAACTGACCTATGAGCTGTCGAGCTTGACGTTAAACCCTACTATTACTATTACTCCACGTGTCATGTGTGCAGCTGTTTTGGCTCTGTGCTATCTCTGAATGGTGAGCCTGAGCCTTCAGTGTATGTTGAGGCAGTGACGTCGGAAACGTCGGCCCATCCATGCCGCAAACTTCAGGAAGACAGTCAGACGGAAGTTGATGGCAATTTTCGTATTCGTGGCCTTCAGGTAAACTTTGTTTTTCATCCGTTGTTATAGTTTGTCAGTAGTACATTATGTGATATGATTATGAATTATTTGCTTCTTACTTGCTTGTTTACATCATCTTTTCCCAAGGGTTGGAGACCACTTCATGTCATGTACAGACATTCTCCACTGCTGGCTGTCTCGCTAATCGTGAATGCTCCGCCACTGTTCTGTTTGATCAGTCTTTGACATTGTCTGTCCATCTTTGTCTCAGTTTGCCCCGTTTTCTCTTCCCATTGACTCTTTGCGAGTGCTTTACGTGCAGTGTTTAAAAGCTGACTGATAGTTGGGTTAGGCACAGCGTCTGACTGTTAAAGATGTATGTTTGACGTGTGTTGTCAGCCTGGCTGTGAGTATATAGTGCAGTTGAAGAGAGGAGATGTTAACATTCACATTGAGCGTTCCATGCCTGCCAACAGACTCATCAAGGTATTGAATTTATTTTTCTCTTTATGACCTTTGACCCTCATTTGCTAAGCTTGCTATGTCCTGTGATGTGTCACTGCTAAAAAGTTTGTGTTCGACGTTCACGTTTTATAACGGTGATTGCTGATGCTGCTGGTACTTTTTAGCTGTACTCTTGCTTTTGCTGTGTTCTATCAGTTGTTCTGTTTCAAAGAGCTGCATTACGTCAGGTTTCAGCAAATATCTGTCTGTATTTTGTCATATTCAATAGTTTTCAGATTCATGCTCAATAATTTGTTGGCAGTTTGTTTGATAGAACATGTTCTTCAATCTGCATATTCCGAAAACGATGTGGTGTGCCACTGTTAGTGATAATGACTGGCTGTTGTATTTATATTGCCAGCTCAGTACTGGAGATGTGACCGGAGTCAAGATAATTGCATTCCGTCAGTCCAGTCAGATGGACATCAGTGGCAATGTCGTCATCAACTCTAGCAGTGACCACATTAATACACTCAAGGTCTGTACTGCAGAGCTGTTGTGCTGTGTTGTGCATTTATACTAACTGAAACGCGTAGTCATGCTATAATCTCTCTGCTGACATCAAGGAAGCCTCCCTAGTTAGCTCAGTTGGTAAGTCACTGGGCAGTGCCTGCTGGCCAGCTGCCTGAATGCCCTGTAGTGCAAATACTGATCACATCAGGTGAACCTAACCATAGAGCCAGTCTCAGTGCTGACTGTGGCTACAGTAAAACCTAGCTAGTGCCACAGTCCCCCCCAAGGCAACAGAACAACAGACAGCAAGGAAATAGTTATCAATCTTTGACCGCCTTATTAGACTTAGCAGGGTGCCAGCCCAGTTGCCTACCGGCTTGTTTAAGTAACAGTAATGTTGTGATGTCTGTTTATAGGTCTTTCTTTTCAAAGAATCCAGCCAGGACTCGCCTGTGCATTCAGTATCGCTTGGTCCAACGACATTCTTTTATCTTCCTACCGTGCCGATCAATAACCAGGTCGGAGAGAAATTTGTCGTATTGCTATAACTTAGTCGCAGATTGTCTGATTTTGCTGAAATTTAGTGCATTAATGCATATATGGGTTGCCATATGATGCCATGTGTCATAACTGGGACTGGATGTAAGATGAGCTGCAGTTGGCCACAATTTTAAATTCGTTTTTGGGCCACATATTGGCCTTAGATCAACATTTCCTTACTGAATTTAGTATACTGGTAGAAAATTGGGAGCCAGAGGACACTGAGTGGTCATTATACACTTTTGTTAGAAATTGAGTTACTAAGTAGAACGTTTTCTAGTCAATTCCTGATTTATTTTATGGTATAGTGTGATGCCGCTGTAGAGCTATGTATTGAAGCTGACATCATCTCTGTCCACTTCAACATATGACTACTCACTGCCTGAAGTACAGTTCACAGCGAACGTCTCTTATCGACATTTTACACTGAAGTTTGATGCACAGGTTTGCAACGCATTTGTCACCGTTCTTTATTGTCAGTTTGTCTAGTACTCATTTACTTGCCGTTTCATATTTATTTGCAAAATGTAAATGATAAGGTAACATATGGTTAGGTTTGTCAGCAGTTGTTGGTCGAGTTCCGTTGATGGTTTTTTCTCGGCTAGAAGCTAGAAAAACACACAGAGAATTTTTGTGAGGTTATATCCCACCAATTGATGGGGAATTCCGCACTGAACCAAATTTAATAAGAATTTGCATATGGCTGGGGTTGGGTCCTGAAACATCAGTCCATTGAATGTGCGGACTAGCAAGTTTGGAAATGATCAGCTGAAAGAGTACAAAATTGGGGATTGTGGAATTTTTTTATTGGAATAGCTTGTCAGTGATTTGAAGGCAGATTGTTGTTGCACCATGAAGCTGGAGTGGTGCACTCAGCTTGTGCAAGCAGTAATGACTACAACGCTACAAAATGCAATGAAGTGTGTTGGACCGGTTGGTTCGAAAGTGTGAAGTTTCTAAAATCTGTCCGCCGAAGGATGCCTTCGCATTGCGTTGAAAGCTTAGTCTAAAGATGTATTTAAGTAAAATGCGGAGAATTTTGTAACAGACATCATTGTGGTATTGCTGGTAATTGCAGCGCCGGACGGCAGAGCAGGAGCTGACTCACAGTTCCTTCATGATGCTGCCATTGACTGTCATCATTCTGTTGCTTGCGTACAACTACCAGAAGGTAGTTACGTTAGAGTTATTTATTGTGGCCTAAAGTACAAATACTGCTAAACCAAGGTGCACAGTTCTGTTTAACTTCACTCACTTTGTTGTCTTGAATCTGTAGATGAAGATATTGTTTGGTGTTAGTACACAAGACTAATTGACGTTGTTGCTGCTTGACACGGGACAGTTTGGAGGGGAGATGTCTAGTAGCAAGTCAGTCCCTGTTGTTAACTCTTGCCATGTTTACTGATTATGTGTTTATGAGCAGCAGAGTGGCTTTTGCAGTCAGTGCTTAATCTTGGTCTGCTTTATGCTTCAGAGTATATTAGCTACAAAGTGGCACGTGTGGTTTCATTTTTGACTGTCAGCTGACAGTGACAATAAACACTGTAGCTACCCATACATGCACTGCAGAGGGGGTTCAACTAAATAGCAGTTACTGGTCCATCTGTACTAGTTTATTGTTATGACTGTTACAGACAGCAGTTCGACTACCGGTTTTGGTCGTTACCGTTAGTGTTGTACAGTAGTCGCAGTGAAGTGATAGTGTTGTAATCGCTCAGTCTGTCACCAGTTTAGTGGTTAACTGGTTCATCTAGTTCAGTGTGTGAGATCCGGTTTGTGTGCAGCTGGTTCCGTGGCTGAAAGAAATGCTCTCGTCACTACAGATGGTACTCAGTGGGTCTTCATCACAGCCGTCAGCTGCAGCACATCGTCAGGCGAGCAGCGCCGCTGCCACCAATGAGAGCGCACAGTCTGCGGAACTGCTCGCTGCCGATGTAAACAAGAAGAAGTTGAAAACAAAGAAGATTTAGACGACGTTTTCTGTAGTCTCGGTCCTCGGAAGTGATTAAGAGTCACATTATATCGTGCTGGACTGTGAAGAACTGGTATTCAGTGATAGGCAATGTCCAGTCTGTCTATGGGAATGATTCATTGGGTGCCCCACATGGGCTGCAGGGCTGTGAGAATAGACCCACGCTGTTTCGTGGCTGGATGTCGTAAAAGGTGGCGAAATCAGGGTTTTCTGATTTATCATTATTGTTTGGTTTTGTCTATCGTGTACAGCCTGCCCCAGTTATGAATGTTGAATATATTGACTCAGTTTTGGCTGTCAGTACCAGTGCAATCGATTGTCTGGAAAGACCCGTTTCTGAAATAATCTGTTACGTGTTGAGTTGGACGTAAGACCGTGGTCACTCATGAATACTTACTCAGACTGATTCATTGTTGCTTGAGATGGACAGGGGAGCCGTAGCCCACCCAGTAATTGGCCGATGTATGTGGTATTTCAAGCACATAATATTAACCTTTTGTAATGTTAGTGGTGTGTTTTAATTATTTAAAAAAAATTTGTATTTATGCTTTTGTGTAGTAGCTGAAATTCTGGCAGATGTTCCTAAGTGCTGATGCATAGAATTTGGGATTGTACAGTTGATATTCTGAGCCTTTGTACTCAACCAGTGGATGATGCTATTTGCTGTCTTTGTTATGTATCATTGTCAGCAATGTTACCTGTTAAAACTTTTAAACCGTAACTTTAAATTTAAATTCTTCACGCGTTATATATCGAGTTTTATTTATGGAAGGAAAGAGTTGCATTTATTTTTTTCTAATTTGCACAAGTAGAGGTCATATTAATGTATTCTACTGATGGAGACAACCCAAAGCCGCAATAGCAGTTTTGTGAAATGAACTGAAATTTTCACTCTCTGTGGCTGAAAACATGAGTACTGGACTTACGTTGTGAACTTTTTTCAGTCATTTTCTATGCTGTATTGTCGTATTTGTGCAGTTGCATTATCAGTGAATGTGATCGCGATTTAAATAGATGTAGGTATGCACAATCTTGCTGCTGTCTGACGTTGACATTATGTAGCAGTTACGATACGTGTCGGAGGTTAACAGAACGAACATGAAAACAAGCTTCCATTGGTCAGTGACACTCAGCTAGGTCAGGGTGACATAGTTTTTGGTTTATGATCGAGATTGGTCACTATGCAAGATTACAAGTCTCTATGTCCAGTGGTTTAATTATCCGTGCGCAGGCTGCGAGCAGGTATTGTTTTTGGCGGCGTCTGTCTGTGTGTCTGTCTGTCGACAGAAAATCTCGAAAAAACGCCTGATCATAACTTGATGTAACGGTAGAAATATGCCCCATGGTGAATGCTAGAGGTGGTTGGAAGTTGGTTCGTATTTTTCTATTCATATTGTGAATGGATTGGCCTAGCAACTTCATTTTTAGTTTGGAGATACATCTAGGTCATGTGGTTAATGTCGCGGCATCGCGCTGGTTTGAGCTCCCCTCGGTCACAATTTAATAATGATTTGTGACACACTGGTTAACAAATACATTCAGGTATACAGACGCCATTCAGACAGCTTCTGTATGATTGGATCGGCTACGCTATGGTAGGTGAGCTAATAAAAACTTCGAGACGGAGGCAAGACAACTGCAAGCCAAGAGCCCGAGAAGTGATACAGATTACTGAACAGAAGAAAGCATGAAAGGCGGCGTCAGATTCTGGTTACTTCTTGATGTCATCGTGATTTCGACGGCGAACTTTATTTTTAACGCTGTAGGACATTAGGATACAATTACAGTAGACCTAGATTTGCAGAAAATGTGTGTCTGCTGTCAGGGCGCTGAGGGCAGCTAGTGGCACGCCTGATGTAGTAGCTATGAGCAGCTCGTCGACCAGTGTCGCAGCATGGACAGGAGGATTTAAGTCCAAAGGACATCACTGGAGTAATAAATGCTGCTTGATAATAAATCGTCATAAGAAGCAGCCACGGTTGCCAACGAAGCGATGAATTACGTTTACTTACGACCGGAAATATCTGACGTCATTAGTGACGCAGGCTAAAATCATGACAGCGACAACAAAATGAATAGCCAAGAAACAGAGTTGGCAAATAACATCAGAAACCTGTAGAGATCATTATTCTGCGTTAAAGTAAGACGCGGTGGCGAAATAACGCGACGCCAACGTCGAACGAACGAGACTTGAGACCTGTAGGCCTAGGGTACCTCAGTGACTGTGTGCCAACTACTTAGCGACCCGACACAAAATGGCAGGTGACGAAAGTACACAACCCGAAGAAGGTGGTGAAAAAAGTGTGGACGAAGGCGGAATTCCGCCGAACAAGACGTCCAGCGTTCGTCGGTCGATCTTCGCTCGACGCTTGTCGTCTTACAGGTAACTACTTCCGACAACCGAATACGGACATTCGCCCCTCCCGAACGATCGCTGGGCCTACCCGAGCATCTGTCCTCATGGCATTTGACACGGACATATTCCCCTGGGCAGGGTTGCAGTCCTAATAGAAAAGGAACCGGAACGCTTGTTTCATAGCGAGCGCAGTAGCGCGAGCCTACAATGAAAACATCCCACTAGTCCGAAGGTTCACTACTCCGAAGGTTCACTAGTCCGAAGGGTTAGGGTTAAGGTTAGGGTTGGGGGTTAAAGGGTACTTTTATTATATTTTATTATACCTTGAAAAGAAATACGAGACAAGTTCGAACTAGTGAACCTTCGGACTAGTGAACCCTTCTCACTATAATGGGGGTCTGGGGGCGGAGCCCTTAGCGGGGTCTAGGGCAAAGCCCCTGGTTAGCGGATCAGTCCTGAAGCTGAAAGCTTTTAGCTACTGTAAGCTCAATGGAGCGGTCAAAATTGTCTTTAAAACTTTTTTGCAGTGTTCAGTGGAGTGGCTTAATCCCTCTAACGCTTTCTTTGTTACCGGAAAGTCCGACCTGCAAGGGAGGGCTGACTAGGCGCGCTCTCAATGAACCTCTTACAAACCCTGAAGACTATACGATGTAGTCCCGAAGTTAACTCGTCAGAACTCGCTGGGGTTTAGGTTAAGGTTGGTTATAGGGTTTGGGGTTAGAGCCAAGGGTATAGGCTTGAAGACGAGTTGACTGTAAACCGATAGGCCTACATGTAATGTTGAGCGTCACTGTCATCATAGGCTATTTATTCTCTAGTCGAACCGCAAGAGAGAGTCTGAATCAGTCAATCAAATCACTAATTATAGGCCTAAATAACGGAGTATATAAGTAAGCATTGGCCACCTAAGATTAAGGAATGCTGCTAAATCATTAAAAGAAAACAGCGCACAGGAAAGTGAGGTTCTGACTACACGCTCGCTAAACTTTACCATATCTTTATTTTAATGGCAGAAAACAAGTTGATAGTGTTCATTAGCTGCATCGGCCGACAACTCGTGAACTGTGCGCAGGTGCGTGCTAAAAGTAATGGAACAAATCCATCATTGACACGGACTCCATGGGCTAAACATCTCTCGCTCGAATTCAGGTTGTAATTTGAGAACAGTAACAGCCAGTAGGCCCTATACGGTACCCACGTATTAAGGGCGTCATTAGCAACGATCCAGTGAAACAATTAACAACTTGCCAGTTGAAAGCATCTAAGACATAGATGCTGCTGCAGCTGTAGCCCTCTGGTCTCTGTCTGTTGTTTCTGTCGTGAGAGCCAGAGCGAAGATAACATTTTCGAACGCATCGGCGGGACGAGTTCTCGTGATAAGCACCGGAACGCCGTTCCGGCTGCCCTAAAAAGAATCGGAACGGCTTTCCGGTCCTACTGCAACCCTGCCCCTAGGAACCTAAGAACAACGCCTCTGGTACAACAACTGACAAGTTATTGTTGGGATATAAGTCAGAGTTATGGTTAATTGTTAGGGTTACTACGTATATGCGGCAGCGACTTCGCCGTGAAAGAGGTGTATATCTCGGGACGTTTGAGGGGGAGTGTCTGGGGCAGATGTCTAGGAAAGGGCAGATGTTTGGTATTCTCTGAAGACAGCCGCTCAGTCTGCACTGCCGTCTGCAATCTTTGTTTTTGGCAACTGCGATTTCACGCTTTCTCTTTAGTTTTAAGTATATTGTCACCGGCAGTTGAGGTGCAGCTTATTCAGTAAAAATGTGCACACACATCAAGTTTCAAAAAGTCACTGACACAAAGGTATGGTGATCTCGAGATTGCGGTGATACTCTGTTTTTTTCCTTCGTTGTAAAATACGACGACTGAGATAACTTATTGTGATTAGCACAAGTACCAAAATAAATTTAAAATCATGAATAGTTGAAGCATCTATAATTTTCACCATTATGTAATCCGCTTTTGTCAGACAATTATCAATAGCAGTAACTTTTCTCCACAGCAACTAGAATGGTGCTTAAGATCATGCCCAGTAGTTGTTTACTGTGTTTTTTGTAGAGATGATGACGTGCTGTCGACAGGTGATCTCGGTAAGCTGGATGCTGTCAAGAATCTGGGATATGTTTCCGATCACATTCGTCAGATCTGTGAAGACTTGCATCTTGAGACGCTGCTGTCTGACGACACTGAGAATCTGTCTGTGCGCTTCCAGCGAGTCAAAGTTACTGGCGAGGACATCAGCGGGGTGAAACATGCTGCTTGTTTCGCGAATTTAATGCCACGTACCCGGCACTGCTGCTGTTGCCTCATGTTTTGTTTCAAGAACCAGCGGTCCGCACTGAACAATTTACAAACGTACTCAGTCAGACCATCAGTTAATCAAAATGTATATGTGCCAGTACAACATCAAGCTAGGCTGCCCGGGAATGCAACCCTGGTAATGCAACAGTTACTGATACACAAAGATAAATTAAACTGTGTCCGAGGGGAGCACAAACCTGCGCGCTGCCGCTGTTTTGCGACCGTGACCTTGAGATTAACCCCATGACCTTGAAACACGAAGGTGACCGATATATTCTAAGGTATACCCTTGAAAATACTGAAAATGAAGCTGCTAGCGTAAGGCATTCAAAACTTAGAGCTTGAATTGAAAAATACGAAAATATGGCTTAAGGTCAAAGGTCAAGGTCAAAATACCAGAAGCTCTTAATTACTTCGAGTTGTCGTAACAGATATTCTGATCAAGTCCCAGCAATTTCTGGCCAGTAGTTTTTGAGTTGCATGCTACGCTTTCTCACTGCCGTGACCTTGACCTTGGATCCATGACCATGAAACTGAACCTTGACCTAGATATTATGTAGGTGTATCTCCAAACTGAGAATGAAGTTGCTATATAGAAGTGAAAATGTACGAAAATAGCTTTCAAAAGGTCAAATGTCACCAACTTCCAACCACTTCTAGCGTTCGCCATATTCCTACCAAGTTCCTATCAATTTCTGATCAGTTTTCGAGCTTTGGTGCGGACAGACAGACAGACAGACGCCGCCGAAAACAATACCTACTCGCAGCATGCGCGCAGGTAATGAAGAATAAAGTGTAGTTCAGTGTGTGAACGGACTGTTTAGCTACAATGAAAAAATTGGCCAGGTAATTTGGCGAAGGCCGCATCGAATCGCTTGGGGGATCGGGACACGGCGTTTAATACAATGTTTTTGTGCCCCAAGAGTCTTCATCCCAAACAGGACCTCGATCCGTTCAGCCGTTTTCTATGGCTGCAGTTGGGACGGAATTTCTATCCCCATACCCATCCCATACCCACAGAAAATCCTGTGGGATGCCCTACCCACAGAGCCCCAAAATATTAGTAAATTACTAACTTTCAGTCTCAGCCACTCGACGTCATCGATGACGTTTTAGGCATAGAATAATATCATGAGCGTAGATACTTGCTTAAATTAGGGTACTTCTGCTGTAAACGTACGGTAACGTAGCAGTGTTACTAACTTACTATATGCA
>Ga0126335_1002026_pt1 | contig 11844 bp, 7 predicted proteins | sample OlaspJWI45metaG_FD_108409 | JGI IMG/M metagenome (GOLD analysis project Ga0126335, IMG submission 108409) | Marine gutless worms symbiont microbial communities from Oahu, Hawaii - Olavius sp. 1 OAHU.JWI-45 metaG | ecosystem: Host-associated > Annelida > Digestive system > Unclassified | place...
ACCAATGCTTTGTACAGGTGTTTGGTCATGTAATGCTGATATGCAGTATTACCAATGCTTTGTACAGGTGTTTGGTCATGTAATGCTGATATGCAGTATTACCAATGCTTTGTACAGGTGTTTCGCTACTTTGTGCCACTGTTACGAGATCAGAACACAAAAGTCAGTCTGCAAGCACAGCAGGCATTTCGGCAAATGCTGCCTGTCATTGCCACTTTCAGTGGGCTGTCGGTTGTCATTGGGCTTGCAGTTGAGACCGTCTGTTATAACCTGAGATCAAGAAACACTGAATTGCGGAAGTCTGCAAGTGGTGTCTTAGATGCTGTCATTGAATATGTTGGCAACGACGGTAAATGTTGTCTTCTGTTACACTGATAGAAATAGTTTAAGTGCATTAAATCCACCGCAATACAGAAAATAAAAAATACAGCAAGTGTGCAACACTTTCTCATATCCTGTACATGCGTATACGGTCACGCATTAAACCTAGTCATGGAGCCAGCCTCAGATCTGACTATAGAAACCTAGCTGATGCGATAGACACCCATAGAGAAACAGAACAGACAGTTTCAGAGGTGTAATGATAATATAAATTTGTGCAAGCAGTAATCATGATAGTTTCATCAGATTGAACTTCAAAGCTGTTTGAATTGTTTAACCTGTGTCCCGTGAGTGACCCCCCAGATGACTTTTCTTCAAAAATGAGACTGTTAGAAATCAAATTTGAAAGCGTTTTTTGCGACATTGTTAAGTATCCATTGGGGTACAAAATTGTGTTATGGTGCATTAATACGCTACTTCCGGTTTTTAGTTATGACATCATAAACTGACGATAACAAGGTGAGTCAGCCCGTTTTAGTGGTTCTCTGCTGAAGAAACATCATTAAACATGAAGTTTTTAATTTTTATTGACGGAATTTTTACAGCCAAACAACACAACATTTTCCAAGATGGCAGCCTAGACCGGAACTCCAGAAGTATCAGTCATGTCGCGCAAAAAACAGTATGACAAAAACAATGGCAGCCGTTATATATTTTTAATTTGTTCACTGCAACAAAACTCCAACAGCTACATGTATGTTTTCATGGTTAACAAAGCCAACACAGCTACGACTGACAAAGCCCGACACTGGAAATGAGTTACAGATATACTTCAGGTTTGGCGACCGCCACGTTCATTTCTGGTGTCTGGCGACATCGGGTGATGTCGATCGTAGTTGCGTTGGCTTTATTGACCCCGAAAACACAGTTATAGCCATTGGAATTTTGTTGCTAGGTGGCGTGGAACTCGATGCCTCTGGGGGGTCATTATCCCCCCATTCATTGTGAATGTGATTTTAATTCCATTTACGGGATGAAGATTAAAAAATAGAATTTGTAAGCCTTGTGCAGTGTGAATTTCAACATTTTTACACAGCATGGATGTAATGTTTATATAATAATGTCTCTCAACCCGACAGTATTTACCTTGATGACATTTCGTTCTCTATTAGAGACCTTTGTCAGAAGAAGCTTGTTCAATTCTTCTGTGGTTCTTGCCACGGTAGTGATGTGCCATTGCAAAAATCAGTCATGTGTGGCTCAGTGTGTAGCTGCCCTCGGTCCGATTCATAGAATGCCATCTTTTCTTTTGGATTTGTACTTTATCCATCTGGTGATTCTGCCCGACTCCCTGTCCAAGACTGTCGATGCCAGCTAGTTGATCACGTGGTTTAATGATGGATATAACGTCGTCTAAAACAGAACTTGTGGATAATTTCGCTCACTGTTTTACTTGGCAAACTGCTGGTGTATGTTTCATTGCTAAAACAATGCAGTGCTGCAATACTGACTCAATGTGCATGGTGTAGATCCAGGAACTTTGGTGCCATCATTCATTACTGAAGTGCAGCGTGGAAATGTCTCAGTAAAGATCGAGTTGATACCAAGAGTCACTGGCAAGTAATCTTGCTTAGCTTCCGCAGCAGTTGAGGACTTTAGTTTGTTCAGTTTGCTCAATTTTTTGTGCATTGGCAAAATCATTCAAACTGCTTGGCAAAGCAGGTATTGTTTTTATTGGCATGTGTCTGTCTGCACAAGAACTCCAAAACTACTGCACTTCCTGGTAATTTCCCATCACAAACTGCAGTGAACTTACCAGTAGTGTGTGCAGCAATTTTTATTCAGTTTGTAATCAGGGGTGGTGCCATGGTTTTGAAAGTGATGGGGATATTAAAGTCTACGAGCAAAGCAAGGAAATTTTTTTGTCCCCATTCCCCGGACTTCTTGGTTTGGTTAGTGGGGTTACAAATTGTTGACTAGTCAAACAAGACCCCTGAAATCTGTTTTAGAGTGTGTATTTTGTAACTTTATGGCTGTCGTGTTAGTTAGTGCATTAACTCGTTAACGAGTTAGGCCAAATGGTGATTAAAAAATTAACATCGTTCAAAATTTTTTGACATACAACAAGTCTATGCAAACCAGCAATGCTATCGTCTATATAAACTTTCTGAAATCAAACTTAGTCCATTTGCTTTAACGTACCAACATTTACTTTTAACTGTTGCAGAAGTCTGCAAGCGGATCGAGCCATAGGCGCATCCACGTTTCGAAATCTGGTGGGTCCAAGTTGAGGTGATGTCTGGGGGTTTCCCCTCTCATGTGGGCAGGGGACTGGGAAAGGTCAGTGGATCGAATCCTTGTGATATTTTGTCCTCGCTGACCCCCATAGTCTTAAAAAGTGAGGGGGATATGTCCCACCCAGCCCCTATGAGAATGCCACCCCTGTTTGTAATGCAGTAATGTCAACTCTGTAATCCTGAGTTATAGCATTTCAAAGGAGTATTACTGTACTTGTGATATTGTGCGATTGTAGAACTGGTTAACCGCATTGGGCCAGACAGGCCTGAACTGCTACAATCAAAAGTACTGCCACTTGTCTGGCAGCTACTTCATGAAATCCAGTTAAACAGGACAAATTTAGTGGGCCAGCTCCGACAGCCCACTTCTGAACTGTTAGAGTGCATCTCAGCACAGCTTGATGATGACATTCGTGCATTTGCCCGTGAACCATTATCACCCCAGACAAGCCAACTAGTTGATGAGCTGATGAGCAATCCTCAGTAATGTTACGTGTCACCCATTGCAAGGTTAACAAAGCTAAAATTGGCCAAGCATTCTTTGTGGTTTCACAAACTCACCACATTATTATTTCTTAAACGTAATCAAATTAGGCTTCAGGACCTACATCATGCTGATCCTCCAGATGTTTTAATTGCCATGTGATTTTACACGTATTTGTGTAATTGTCAGTGTATGCGTTGTTTTTATTCCAAAGTTTGACAGTGAGTCCACTTTGAAAGCTAGGGCTCACAAAGATCAACAGTAGATAGCATGTCCTGTTTCTCCACTTCCAATTTTCCATTGCAGCCACTGCTTAGGTTTAAATTTATCTTTTGTCAAAATTTTGTTTTTTTTCCACTATAAATAACAGTGCATTTCTGAGCTGAGAAGTGGAAGGAGACGTGGTTATCAAGAGGAAGCAAAGTTGTATATGAACAGCTAACTGCCACCACCAACAACTCCAAGTCATTCTCACATCATTCAGTTCATTTCATGCTTCAAACATTCCATGACTGCACGTTTTTGTAAAGTCAGTTGTAATGCTAGTTATCCATTATAAATGTTAATCTGACTACCAGTAAGTTATGCTGTACCGACTTGTGCATGTTTGGCAAATGTTACTGCACATTTGTTGTATTACAAGTTGTGATGCATGGTTTTGTACTCTAGCTTCTAGCACCCATTTTTTCTTATTAGCATTCTGTTAATATTGGGTACGTTAATATCAGCGAGTCTTACACATAGTTACATTCAGCAACTGCATTTTTGCCTGTACATTAAACTAGCACCATTGTGTCCTGTAGCTTTATGCTACATGGAACCGTATACTGATATTAAACTGATGAGCTGTTAAGGCAAAAGATTAATTTTGCACTTGAAAATGGGTACTGAAAAATTATTCTTAGACTGCATCTCAGTTTTAGCACTGTTTGAAACTATTTACTGTTGTGTTGTCGATGTGTTCTGCAGCCAGTGCGTGACAGTATTCTACTATTATTGTGATTAGTATAACCCAGTGGTGTAACTTGGTGTAGGCTGTGAAACTAGGATAGAGGATAACATTAACAGCTGGTACAGCAAATACAATGTACCAGCTAACCTGCATGTGGAGCAAAGGGCACGAGGCAATTTCCTACCAGAGGCCCCAGAATTACATGGTACACTTGAATGTTGCGTATTAAACTAGCATTTGTAATGTCTAAACAGAATGCAGAAGAAACTGTGGTTGAACTTGTCATTGGCCAAGTTCTTATACATGTATCATATTAAGTATTGCTTACCAGATGTATTATGCAGCAGTATAATAATTTATACAAATTTATCATGTTTAGTGAACAGTATTAGTTACCTACTTCTGTGTTTTATACTATCAGGGCCTCTATGTATTTTTTATTAGTCGAACAATAGCTGCAGAAGTTTGACTATGATACAGTATTGCGTACATTTATGTGGTAGTAATATGTTCTCCATGTATACATTCTGCAGAATCCATTAAATACAGTTGAACTGAGTATAATGTGCAAATAGATTGTCCCCATATCATGTGCATTTTTCTTTGTTCTAATTTACAAGTCGAATTTTATCCAGCACACTTGCCACTTTTTGCAGTAGTAAAGTATACTATTGGAGCCAGCAGAGGTTAATACCCAGTCTACTTGAGACCAGTTTTGTTGTGTAGCACAGTATTATAAAATTATGTTGTTGATGACGATGTGTTGAGCAATAACAAACAAGTTGTCAAAGTAATTTGGTAAAGGCTGCATTGATTCCCTCCCCCTCGCCACTGGGGATGGGGAGCACCATTTAATGAAATGTTTCTTAGGTCCCCAGGAGTCTCCCGCTCCAAACAGGACGTCAATCTGTTCAGTCGTTTTTGCACAGCCCATGTGAAAGAGGCGGACTGACTGACAGACGCTGGGATCATCGATCGCAATAGTCCACATCTTGCATATTCGATGCGGCCTAAAACTGATGGTGTGTTATTGCTTCCAGAAGTCCCAATATGTATGTCGTGTGATGGATTCACTAGTTTAACTGTTGTTACTTGTTGCTAATTTTGCAGGGTCACATTTGGCTGCTTGAATTAAATGCATTTGTGGTATTATTTGGCAAGATTTACAACATTATATTGTGTAATTTAACAGTATAATATGATCTAATAATTGCTGATGAACTGTTACACTTTATGATTTCAGTATTTAAATGTTTATCATTGTGCTCAGCATATCAAGTAAAAATATTGCACTGACGTATAATGTATAATCGTAAGCTTGTTGAAGAAATGTGGTTCATATTTATAGTGTATTCTTAAGTTTTGTATATTCTGCATATTCAGTTCAGTCGCATAAAAAATAAATCCTACTTTCTACTGCTAACCCATACACAAACACGTGCACTGAAAATAACAGCTAATTGCAGCGTTTCCATTCGTTCAAATACACTAGTTCTCAGCAACAAGAACGTGAGTGAGTAAAAACTTAACATCCCACTTAACACACGTCACAACATAAGTTACCAACGAAGTTTATTCCAGCCACCTCATTTGTGACAAGCACAATGTGTTCAGTCACAGTAAGTAGTAAATCAAATGAATACAATGGCAACAGGTGACATTAGTCACATTTGATATGGGAATTTTGGCAGTTAATCCACAGTGAATGGGAACCAACTGGGAGTGGAGCAAAATCCATATCCAGAGACCTGAAATGAGAAAAAAACAGCAGACAACAACAGCCAAACATCCAGTTACCATACAGTATACCAACAGCAAAGGTGAAGCCCGAGGTGTCGGAGTCGCAAGGATGGAATCATAGGAGAGTCGTGGCAAGCTGGTCACAGTATCAGGTTCAGAAGAATGCCACCCCCCCTAACTATGGTGAACTTTAATGTAGAAATCATGTGTATTTTGGCAGGATGAAACTCTCTCAGTTCCTGTAGTGATGCAATAATGTTCAGCACACCAAGTGTAATATAGATATTTATCATGCCCACAAATATTACCAGTTTTGTGCAAATTCCACAACTAATCCTTGACACAAATTGGGCTCAAATCCTCCCTGTCCTCACGGCTTCACCGATGCCAACCATCTAGTCTAATAAAATACACAAACGACATTTCGTCGCCCTACTGATCATTGGTCAATTTTTTGCAGTACAAGCTGCACAACTGCAAATGTCTTCTTTTTTGCTGTTCCAAGTCGTCTTTTTTGCAGTTGTTTTTCTACACCGACTGAAGTCATCCTTTTTTCCAGTTGGGCACACGTTACTGAGCGCAGTACTCAGTACGGTGAGTAGTAATATGATCGACGTGGTCTGCAAAATCACACACACTCCACATAGTCTCAAGCAAATTGCTACTAAGGAAGCAAGAGGTACTTAGATCTGCAGTACCACAGCAAGCCAATTACATACAATAACCCATTTGCGGATGACAAGAGACGAAGAACGCCACCTGTCTGAAAAAGCATGCCAGTACATGCATCAGTTGCAAATATGATCTACGTACAGATTACAGCAAAAAACAATACGAAAAAATAAACTCATATTGCACAGCGAACACAAAGAGAGATAATACTCAATAATCAGCACGTATTACTGAGAATAACTCAACTTATCTTAGCTGTACTCACTAGTACTATCAGAGATGTAGTACTTGTACTGGTAATCAGAATGGTTGAGTAACGGATTAACATCCAACTTGACACATTATAAGTCATTTCAGGGACGCTTTTTACAGGCCGAATAACCAAACCAACAGTGTCAAAGCACCGAAGGAACCCGGCTGGTAGTCAAGATCAGTTTTCAATCCCATCGGGTCCACTCCATGTTACAATGAGTGTTTGAACTTCAACTCTGAGTACTCAGAACATCCCTGGTACTCACCAAAGGCTGTTTTCATGGCCATCACAGTATACTACAGTTTTGCTCTCAGTGTCCAGGAAAACACCACCTTCCAAAGGCTTCCATTCAATAAAAACGAAATTTTATGAATTTAATGATATGAATAAAGTAAATGCAATGACATATCAGTACTGTTAATTTCATCAGTTGTTTGAAAAATATTACTCGTTAATTATAACACACACAGATCAACGTGATCCGGAATTTATAAAACACATAAAGAAAACTAGAAAATCTGCCACAAAAGCCATCACAGATGCACAGGCAGATGCTAATTGCTACACGCATCTTCCACCTAGAGGCGCACAGATGCATAAAAGACGACAAAGTGTCTACTGGTAAAAAACTTACAGCTGTGTAGTCATCCAATCTGTCATTAATCCATATCCTGCAGCCTGATATTTTAACACATAAAATCAGTCTGCATAATAATAACAAATTACTGCCTGGCAAAGGTTCCAACCTGAATCGGCCACGTGGACGAGGTGCGTAGCCATAATGGAATGACGAGCGAGGACGAAATCGGCCCCTTGGTGGTCTGTTTGTAGTGGAGATGCCAGGTCTGTTGGTACGCTTTACTGTCACCTGCACATCAATAGCACAGCCTGACACTTGGCCCCACGCTCTGGGTAGCAGCAGTGGGCTAGATGTATACTACCCACTAGCCCAGTGAGGCATGACAGTTTGAACAGCTAACATCTGTGATATCCATCGCCTAGGCCAACTCAACCTTCCATCCTTCTGGGGTCAGTTAACGAGGAGCAGTTTCGACTGGAAAGGCAAGGCAGGTATGCTTCATTGCATTTGTAGATAAACACGTGTGTGCTGGGTGGCAGGCAAAAGTGTGCGATGCTTTGACAACACAACACATGCCATGTCTGAGCACTTCTATGACAAAGTTGCCTCATAAAAAGGTGCCATTTAAACATCCCAGGTGTCCCTTACCTTTACCTTTACTGATGTAAACTGAATTTTGTTCATCAGTATCGTAATTACATCATTTTACAAAAGAGACGTTTCACAGTCAACTCTACCGTGTGTTATTTAACACTTACCAATCAAATTCAGAAACTGATCAAATGTACTACAAAAAAGTATACCTTGATCTGTCTGCCTCTGAACAGTGACTCATCAAGTGCCATTGCCAATTCCACACTCTCCTTTTCAGCAAACTCCATATATGCAAACCTACAAAACCAGAAACACAAAGATTTCATTGGCATGCAGATTACAGCTTGATCAGAGTTTACCACAATATTAATGCAGAAATGTATCAAAATATGAAAAGTTATAATGTTATTAATACACTTGATTTTTTACCTTTTCGTTTAACTTGACCACATAGAGATGGGATACCAATTTTGATGCAAACATTCCCACCTTGTCTTGCAGCACATAGTAACCAACTTCTATGAATGACCTAAAATCTTAAAAGTCATAAAGAATCCATTGATTGACAACATTAACATACAATAATTGTTAATAATGGCAACTGGGAAAAGATTGGCAAGTGAAGTTTAAAACGTGACTGTGTGTACAAGTGATGGCAGAAGCAAAAACTGCTGACCCTTTTGGATGTCCAGTAAACTTGTCACAAAGGATCGTCACTCGACTCACAGCGCCGCAACCATGGAAATGAGCCTCGAGCTCTTCAGCAGTTGACCCGTAATCCACCTGCATCAGACATACAGCACACAATTCGTTCACTGTGTGAGTGGTGTAGTCAACATGGTTTTCAGCCGAGTGCAATGTGCATTAGCTTCTGCACTGTAGAGTGACTGAACTCATATTCTAATTTGCTTAAAACAGTGCACTCCAACCTGCACCCCATGGAGGTATTCTGTGTGGCCCGCCAAGGCCAACGAAAATATTCTATTTTACACACTTTTCCTGGTGTAAACTTTGGCTTAAACTTAAATTTTACACTTATCTTGCATCACCCGTAGCTCCACAAACGTGAAACTATGTCTGTATGATGATGCATGCATTCTGTATATCTTCACTTGTCGATCTGTGTCTGTTTTGACATGCAGATGCAGCAGCCTAGAAGAGTGAGACTCCTTACTCATGCCTCTGAATGCTGGTCGTGATGTAAGAGGTAGCTGCACTCCATTCATTCGCTACAGACAAGTGGTGTCTTTGTCGTACACTAAAAATATGGTGACATGGCTTCATTTCCAAACAAAAACAAAACCGTTGGCAAGTGCACGTCACAAATTCCTCTGGAGATATCATACGCCAGTAATGACTGACACTCTTTGGGCATGTTGACTGCATGCACACTCATATTGACACTTGTTGAATCCTCCTGTTCCAGATGCCTAGCACTGCCCCTCTGGTAGACCACGACAACCATGACTGTCCTGAGTGACCTGTCATAGCTAAACCTCTTCTGCAGTGAGATACTTGACCGAACAAGTAGTCAATTAGAATGGATAAATCTTGTATGTCAACGTGAGATGCTCTCAAACTGGAGCTTGCTACTACTAGTGATGATGGTTTTCTTGTAAGACGAGTGAGTCATGATCACGAATCACTCACTTGAACAGATTTAATTTAAATTTTAAAATGCTGCCCAGTGTGCATGCTTAATAAAGTTCATATGTTTTCAGCGGAGTTCGATTTATTTACCTGCCAGTGATGAAGTCTGTCTTCACACATTTTCCAGATTCCAGAACTGCTAAATGCTACTATAAAAGATCGATTTTCTATCTTTAAGCCTAATGTGTTTGTTAATGCCTTAACTTGACAGCCTAATCAAAACTGACGGTGATTGATATCCACTAAAACTAGGCCAAGACGACGTACTGTATCAGTCATCACAAAATAAAATGTTTCACTTTATAACTATTGCATTTACATGTGGTTGGCCTATGTGAGTTATCAGAAATTTAGCACAAAATTATATTTTTTTCATTCACCAATGTATCGAACATGTTGCGTGATGGTTGCGGCCTGCCACCTTGTGGCAGATACAACAGCAGCCCACATCCCCCAAAAAGTTGTACAGCAGTGGCTTAAAAGGTACTGCAACAATGTGATGATATTACATAATATCTACTTATCCTGTATCTGCAGGTATGTTTCTGATACAATGACATTAGTACCCAGTACACAAAATTATGCCTTGATCTTGCTCAGTGAAAATGATAATCACGCAGAATCATAAGTCTAACATGTTACAGACATCATCGCAAGATCACAAGTAAGTCAACATGCACGGATCACTGCAAACATTTGTTGAGTCGTTCCCTCCCAGTTCAGTTATCACACACATTCGATCACAGCACATACTGTTACACTTCCCAGCAATTCAGACATACTGATACACCAGCCATCAACTCTACACATACACGTACACATACAGCCAGATGCCATACAACAGGACAGCTTGTGTAGCCTTTCAGCGCTATACAGGCTACCTACTTTATTTAGTTACTTACTTATTTATATTGTGCATAAAACTAACTGTTCAAACAAAACAAACACGTACATTGCCAATCCAGACTGAACGTGCATCTGCGTCAAGCTTGTCTTCAACTGATGATGACGTGCCTGCAAAACACAACCTGCTTGCACCTTCCAAATTTACAAACTTCCAACTGCAGATGATACTGCAAATCTTTCTGACAACAAAACCATTTAAATGTTCAATCTTTCACACCGTGTATTAAAGAAAGACTGAAATAAATATTCTACATCACACAGAAAATTTCAGCTATTTTTATACTTTTTTAGCCAAATGCAGTCTCTTGGCTACTAGTTGCAGATAAAAATTTTCATATTACTTCAACTTTGTCCATTAAATTAGTTCACTGCATCAGAAAAGAAAATGCACCAGTCTGTGTAGAATGTAAATGTCACTGCAACATTCATACACATGATGTTCAGTGCTCATTTGTGTTAACACACAAGTATTATCAGACAACCAAATGTGCACACAGTGAAAAAAGTTGCCACAAAGCATCAAAATAAGAAAATGAATAACAAAGTCACTATACGCTTACAAAAAGAGAGACATCAAGTGACAAAAAGCATGCACGCATTAACGACATGCCGATACCATCAGCTGATGAAGGCCTACACTATGCGGAGTGCAAACCTGCCCTAGTGTTTTCTCACAGTACACAAAGTAAGGCCATCATCTTGCTCAGTGAAAATGAATGATATTCATATACAATCATAAGTCTAACATGTTACAGACATCACTGCAAGATCACAAGTAAGTCAACATGCACTGATCACTGCAAATATTTGTAAGTTACTCCTTCCACATACCAGTTCTCACACAGCAATTTCCTGGCAACACAAACCACCCACCACAACAAAACAACCTGCTTAATGTTTCCAATTTTTAAACACTGATTCAAAACCTTACTGACATTTAGAAACTGTGCACAAACTCTTTATACGACACAGATCAAACAATCGAACACTAACTTAATGTTGACGTTGTGCTTCTATTCATTTGTTTTTCAACCTCATTCTGCATTTGCCGTATTTTCTCAGCTTCTTCCTCCATTTCTCTTACTCTTTCTTTTATTGCTTCCAATTCCTGTGAAAACAGTAATCACTACAATGCACTGCTGCACACAACTATATGGATTGTAATAGTAAAAATCAAAGGAAAATAACAAAATAATGCACTGAATATATAACTTTGCAGATTGCAGAGCATATGCAATTCATACATTAAACAATGCCTGTAAAATCTACATTAAAATGCTACAATCTATATCTTTTAGCAACAGTCTAAAACAGCTGATAAAGTAGCTATTATATGCACGTTTAATCATTATATTATGAACTAGCCAGTCTGCCCGCCCAGTCGGGCCCACCCAC
>Ga0126335_1002027_pt1 | contig 11842 bp, 3 predicted proteins | sample OlaspJWI45metaG_FD_108409 | JGI IMG/M metagenome (GOLD analysis project Ga0126335, IMG submission 108409) | Marine gutless worms symbiont microbial communities from Oahu, Hawaii - Olavius sp. 1 OAHU.JWI-45 metaG | ecosystem: Host-associated > Annelida > Digestive system > Unclassified | place...
CACGCAATGATAGTCAATGATGTTACCTATAGCTGATGGCGATTTATCATTTTTGCAACTGATATCATCATTTCGGGACTTTTACTCAGATATACTGGTTGGCATTGAACACAGAGTAAAATACACACTCTCACTCTTACCATGACGCAATAGGCTAGTCTGCGCGTGCTATCTGCAATTTTGTACATGACTATTGAGAACAGACGTCAAAAGCAGAAGATAACAAGCAAAATACAAATGAATGTAAGGGCGATCGATAATTCGACGAATAACATTGTTGCTACTATTAACCATAGGCCTACTTAATTACTATCACACGTCTCTGTGTCTATTCTGTGACGTAACAACATCACACTGGCCACTTGACGGCTAAGAACGACGCTGGTCGTTCAAGCCAACGGCCCAGGTTTGCAATAGATCCAAGGGGTATGCGGCGGCAGCAGCAGTAACCTCATTCGTCGACTCATGCAGCAATGTCACTGAGAAGACAAGGATTGACTCATAGCTTTTGCAGGTACGTACTGTCGCTAGTTTAAAATTCATATTTATTTCATTACTCGTATTTTGCCGACTGTTTATAGTTTTTAAAGCAAATACGACATCTTTCTAGGAAACGTTATTTGTTTTCTTTATTAGCACTGTCACATTGTTTGACAACGAATAAAACATCATCCGTTTCAATACAGCAGAAACTAGCTTCATCCACGAGAGTACAATTTAGCGTATCTTCGGCGTCTACTACTCGTGTTTTTGGCGTGACACTGAAGCGAACTGTCGCTGTTATTCGCTGTTCAGTGATGACGTTGATGACTGCGATAATGAACTAAGTTAGACAGTGATCTCCGGTTCATCATCCATCAATCATCGTCGTCGTTTGTTATCACTCTTATAACATCGTCCAGTCACAAAACTGTGGTCGCTTTGTGGCATCCGACCAAAACAATAACACCTGCAGACGCTACGCTATAGGACTTTCACCGCTGAAGCTAACGTGTGCTTCGAAATTGTTTGAAAACTGATGAGGTTTACGTCGTCGGAGTGATTACTAATTCCTTCAATTTCCAGGCACTTGTTTTAGTAGATTGTTTATACAGTACACGCTGGCATGCGCATTCATTATTCACCGGCGATAGCTTTAACCGTATTCTAACCACAGGCCACAATTACAATAACTTATCTGACTACGGCCACGTAAGACAGGGATTAAATTGATATAGGATTAGTGCTTGTGATGACGTTGCAGGTCGACTTCAAGAACACCGTGCTCCACGTACGGGAGTAAAACATGCAGCCAGCAGAAGTCGCTAAGTCCGATAGAGAAATCGTCTTCATCATCGATGTCGTCCGCTGGCGACGTCGATGTTCACGCAGCCTGGGATAACTACGATATGATGGGGCTTCCGGTCGAAAGACGGCGTTCTGATGACCGCTGCAGTCTTCTCACGCAGTGGACCGAGTCGTCAGCCAGCCTCAAGTCGTGTCGTAGTCACAACGCAGCGTCCAGCAGACCAGACCGCCGAACGTCTATCCAGTCTACATCAACGACTGCCGACAGCGATGACGGCGCTTACTGGCGTCGAACTGGTACGAACCGCACAGAGCTGAAACATCGCGACCGACACAAACGTGACACGTTATCGAGTTCGAAGCGACTTGCTGACAGCAATACGTTTTCGTGTCTTAATAAAAACCAGTCAAGAAAATATAAGTTTTCTAGGTCAGCTATTCAGCAGAACATTGAAAGGAGAGGTCGTGTGGCAAGTAGACCGCCGTCATTCGGTCGCGACGGTGGCAGGCGTCATTCACCGAGGTCAACATCAGCAGCTCCACGACGTCTTGCAAACGCTGATTACGCCCGACGCTCGTCGTTAACTGCGAACAAAGACGGCGACGACTACATAATGACGTCATCAGAAGATGAAGAGCATCCTCCGATGTCAGTGTCACCAAACTTTGTCACACACAGAGCGTCGCTGTTAAGTGATACTACAACCTCGAGTTCCGCTGGGTTTGCGGCCCCGTCGTTTAGTCGTACCCATGACCGTTCCTTGTGGCATCCCGGACGACCACGACCCAAACTTTATAGTCACGAAAGTCATCCTTTATCTCCGAGAAAACGCGCATCTTGCAGCAGCTCTAGTTCGCTGACAACTTCGAATGACATGAACAACGACGACAACGACGTAGACTCCAGTAGATCGTCCGAAGAAGTCGCCGTTTTCATACGCCGTCCTATTGAATCTGTAGCGCGTCAGTGTCGCGAGGACGATCTACGAACAGTTAGAAGTCTGTTTGAATTTCGTTCCAGTGACGAGCTGCGTATCGCCAACGACTTCATCGACGGAGTTTGGAATCTGTGTTCGCGCAGGTCATTGTACAACGAGCGATACATCTGCCCAAAGCCGATAACGCTGGCTTCGGCGCCGTCTCTATTTCAGTTACGCTACAGTTTGTCCGAAAAAAACCTTCGGTTTTACGAAAGCTCTGAAGATGGCGAAATCGTCGCAAACCACGCTCAGAAGTCAAGTTTTGAATACGTCACCCAAAATGAAGAACGTTCTCTCAAGCCTAAAGAGAACAACAAAGACGTCGTTGCCATTGGCAACTGCAGTCGTCGCGAGTTGAATGTCGCCGATATAGTGGTTCACTGTGATAGCGTTCACAAGCCCCAAGATCGAAACTGTTCACGTAGCGAGCTTCGTCCTCTAGAGATAATTTCAAAACTCAACGATGTTACAGCGACCATCAGTAACGAAGACGAACTTACAATATGCATAAGAAAATCGCCGAAAACGTTCACCAATGTTCCAGACGATGCACAGGCTCGGAACATTGATGTCTCGGGGGAAAACTGCTGCGTGTCTTTGCCGATGTTAGTCAAAAGTGCTTGCAGTAAGCAGCTGGAACACGCTGCTGTCTCAGATGCCCCATCAATGCAAAAGAATGAACAAGTCATTTTCGGTGATAAATCGTCTGGTTTGACGACGTTGTTGTCGGACTGGTTGGCTAACAGAACTGGGGTTAGAAAGTGGACGGAAGCAGATAACAGAAACTCGGAGTTCCCCAATGAGCTCATTCAAGTCTTTGAGGCGCTGCTGGTCCGGTCTGGAGTGGGAGAAGCAACATCGGTCGCCAATGACATCAAACTGTTTCAGCCGCTGGCAGAAGCAGCTACCGATTTCTCTGCCAACGAAGTTATCGGCTCGTCCAAGCTGCTTCAGGCAGACATTGACAACCTCGCCACAACTCTGGTAAAACCTGCTGACAATGAGTTCGGAAGTCTCTCCATCAAATCAGATAAACGTGCAGGTGCTAACAAGAGCCGAGACAAAAAGAAGAAAGAACAGGAATGTGAGATATTGTGGCGACTTACACCTCGACTATCCGTCAAACCTGACTTGGCTTCTAATTTGGCATCAATAGAACTGACAAACCCAATGTCGTGTGATAGCAAAGAGGCGAACTTCGAGCTATTTTCACCCAACCAACTGTGCAGTTACGACAACGACTGCAAGACAGCGATGAACATCGTCCAGACAAATGACTGTAATGACGATTCACGTTCAACCAGAGAGACTCGAAAGCGAATATCACGCAAGGCAAGAGGTCGAGGCAAAGTCAAGGAACTGATCAAACTGTTTGAGTCTGTGTCAACTTCAACTCTTGCTAACAGTGCTTCGCCACTAGACGTGAAGCGTGCAACAATATCAGCGGCTGTATCCGTCGGTAAACTGTTGAGACGCGCTAGTGAACAGGAAGTGACGTCATGCACTCAACACGCATGCTGGTTGCCAGACACCAGTGCTAAACAGCCTACAGTCGCGTCGGCAGCAAAGTCGACGGAGGCACTTAGCAGTCATGACGTCACTCAAGCGCCGCTTTCTCGCAAAGACGAGTGCCTTTCGAAACCGGAAGCGGCCATAGTTGTGCATAGATCCACCGTTAAGTGGCCAACGTCACGTGTTCGTCGAAAACGTTTTCAGCGACGTGTAGATAGCACGACATTTGCTAGCGATCGTGCGGTGTCACGGATCGACTCTAATCGTTTACTTACGACTCATAACTCAACACTGGATACGAGAACAGTTCCAACTAACAACGACAGCGAAAACGCACCACGAGTTGATAACGTAATCAGAGAAACATCGGAAGCAGCTTCGTTGTCGGGTAAAGAAGGCATGAAACTGATTAACGATAACAGCTCAGAGCGCCACGACGAACCGATCATCAACTTAGCGAACTCTCCGTTGTTGATAGGACAACGAGAAGCCTCTGGTTGCAAGGTGGCTAATGTTGCCAGCTCTTCAAACCAGTTATCACCCGCCGTTGACAGTGGTCGTCAGACAGATGTCGATTTGGAAAGCTCGTTGTTATCCCCTTCCCGACCGGAAAATATTTGTCAATTGCCGTCAGCGTCGTCGTCGTTTCCGTCGCCAGCGTCGCCGCAATTGCCGTCGAAGTCCCCGAATGCGTGTGAAGTCGCTGATACCGCTAATACAGTCACTCTGTTAGCCGGCGGTAACGGCGACATAGGTGGACACCACCAGGAAGGCGGACCTACGATCAGTAACGTCACTGAAGAATCTACTGTCTACTTACACGGCGATGTTATGCCGTCAACAAAGTACTTGCATACAGTTCGTATTAAACCTGTGCTTCAGTCTCTCGGTTCCCCTTGTCAGTTACTGTTAGCATCCACAGTTTTGTCGAAGAGTGAAGTTGAGACCACAAGCAAGTCAACGGAAACGTCTCCACGTGAAATATCGACATATAACGACTGCCAACGAGTTGATGTTCGGTCGTGGTTTACTGCGGGTGGCCCAGGCCTGATCGAAGTTCCACGATGGCCCTTGACGTCAGCGAAAGATGTCGTCTCAAAGATAAAGCGGAGCAAATCGAAAGAGCGAAGTCCAGCTAAGGCGACGTTAGAGATAGAGACTAGCTCTCCGGTGGCGTATCCCGTAGTACGAATGCCAGGTGTTACGGTACAAATGGTACTGAAAGACGAGGCCAGTGACAGACATAGTGGCGAAGGAAACAAGACTGACGGCGTTGAATATATCGCTGATTCACGTTCCAGAAAAAAACCAAAGTCAAGAACTCAGTCGTCAATTTCGCAAGATGTTCCAGCTACAAAGCACAAACGCAGATGCACTGTCGCCAAATTAGCGGAAGACGATGAGAAAGAATTTTCTGAAAAGTCTACATTACGGCGACCAGGCAATAAAACAGTTTGCAACGCCGCAATATCGAAGACGACAGGATTTGAGCAAGAGCTCGGTGAGACTGCATCGCCCGGTGCTGCGTCAAAGACGTCCACTGCTCAAGAGAGTAATGATCCTCTAGAGAGAGACTGTCCTAACCGACAAACAACGTTTGACGTAACATGTTCGTCATGTTTGTGCCACGTAGAAAGCCATCATCCGACGGACGACGAGCCGTCACCACCGTCGCAACGACTCTCGCCAGGCATACAAGTTGAGTCGACGCCGCTCAATAGAATGTCACCCATCACAGCCAAGTGTGAGCCAGCTTCTGGCAAGTCAACACAGTATCCGGGTAGCGTGACGGTCGTGTACAGCCGACGTCGAAAAAAGTCAGCCCGGACCAGTGCTGTAAACGCCGCGACACCTTCAGAAGTCAGCAGTCAAAGAACACAGTCACGAACAACTGACAACTACCAACGACTTGCACAGCAGTTCCTGATGACGTCTTTGCTGGAATATCGATTAGATGTTCGACGAAAGTGAAGGATATGTCAGTTTTGTCATACGACGCTTTGCATGTAATGTGATACCGTATACGCCAGCCCGGCTAACTTGTCCATCAGTCTGTCACACTCATGAAAGATATACAGTACCTTCGTCTGATGATACGTTGTGCTATGCGAAGTTCCCGATGCTCTCGAAATTAAGAGAATATCCCCGTAAACGTAATCCCACAAGACTACATTTCTTTTGGCTTTCTGTAACACCACAAGTTAACCAAGTCAGAACGTCCCCCAAGTAGGCTACAACGACTTTCACAATCTACAAACTGTTTAACGTTTATACAAAGAATAATGAAGGAAATTTTAGATGCCGGAAATTTTTGGCGCCGATAGTTGGCCAGTTATTATTATCTAATCATTTTTATTTATAACGTCAGCGTTTATTCGAATTGTGTGGCGATTTTTCCGCCCTATTTTTACGTTATTAAATATATCTGTATTCTCTAATATTTGAGTCAGATCGCGGGGGGCTCGGGGGATTGTCTGGGGGCCCCTTGAAGTCTCTAGCTTCAGCCGTTCCGGGGATATCAGGGTTATAATAATAATAATAATAATACAAAATTTGTAAAGCGCCGTGTTGCCGTGGCTTCAGAGGCGCTAATAGAGGCGCACATAATCGCCGACAGACAGAACCACAGACACTATGCCTACTCTCAGTGACTGAAAGATTAACTGCCACCACCAGACAGACGGGGAACAAACGGGATGCAATGTGTAATGACAGCCATTTAGAGGTAGAGCATGTATCATTTGTTCCAGTCTTATGTCAAATTGTGTATACAAATCTAGTTTTTCTACATGTAGCTGTGTACCACATTTAGAAGCAAATGATGACGTCACATAATGGGGCTATTATCAAAACAACGCCGCGTGATGAAGGCGGCAACACGTCGTTGTTCTTACTGCCGACTCCAGACGACCTGATAAGTCGCTGGCCGACAGGTTGACGTGAGAAGAATTGGAAAATATAAAACCATACAAAACAAACGTGTTTAACAAATATTCTATAACTAACATCGGCAGCGTGTGACAGTCATCGACAAGATGCCACGCTGCAGCAAGAAGCCACAGTGTTGTCAAGAGTCGGCTGATATATCGAGTGAGTCTCTAGAAGATTGCTTGGGCTCGCATGTCATCCGGCCTGTGACGACATGTTGGAAGATGGTCCGATCGAGCCCCCCTGAGTCGCTGGACTGTACCGACCAGGATGACGCCAGCGACGTGTCGTTGCGGTCGTGTAACTCGGTCGAGACGTACAAGCAATGGACAATGCGCGCCCCAGTGACGCCTTGCTGTGAAGGCGTCTGTCGAGGACGACGCAAGAAACGACGACAGAGTGACAGTGATAGTGACAGCACTGACGTAGGAATGACCGAAGTGGAGATGATGTATACGGACTGTAACGGAGAACTCAAATGCTGCCGGCGGCCGGTCTGCTGTCCCAGGAAACCCTGCACGTCAGTTCATTAGGTCGTAGCTTATTTAGCCGCCGGCAAAACTTTGCCGGAGGCTATATATTTCACCGTCGGTTCTTCTTCTTCTTCTTCTTTAGACAATCGTCCAACGTATGACCAGACCGTCGATCGCCGCCGAGTAAACAGTATACCGGTGCTTAGAACCTGTGTGTGGCACGAATAATTCGTATAGACATCTCCACCAGCCCCCCCCTCCTATTTTTAACAGTGGGTTAAAAGTGCGAAATAAAATTCTGCCCCATTTTTCGACCCAACTCGCATGATTTACAAATGGGGCAAAAAAATCAAAAATCTAAAACAGTAATGTACAGCATCGATGTCTGGGCTCTCGTCTGCCGCAGATCTCGTGCAGCTAGCGCCCCCAACTCTGAGATCCATTTGCCCAATTGGGGCCCCTGAAGTGCGACAATTGGAAACAAAAACGGTTACAGCACTCTAACTCAGCCGCACGTGGACAGATTGCGTTCAAATTTCACAAGATGGTACTCTGTGGCTCCAGAAAAGCTGTGGCATTGTCAAAATCCACTAAGGGTCGAATCCAAGATGGCGGACGACGCCCAAATTTTTAATATACAGACCCCGATATTTCTGGAACGGCTAAAGCTAGAGACTTCAAATTCAACGTGTGCATCGACTACAAAAAGTAATATTGACGGCATGCAAAAAACTAGGTCAAAGGGGACGTGACCCAGTTTAGGTGACCTAGATTTACATTTACAGATCCCTGTGAATATCTCCTGAACGGCTGAAGCTATAGGGTTCAAATTTGTCATACAGATAGACTGCGAGAAGTGGAAAATAAACAGTAAAAAGTAAGTCAAAAGGGACATAATCTAGGTCACATTAACCTACTTTTACATTTTGGAATTTCGTCCATCTTTCCGGAATGGCTAGAGCTACAGACTTCAAATACGGTGTGCACATTGCTTATATAAAGTACTATCCACGAGCGCAAAACTAAATCACTGGGGCAAAAAACAAACTGTAAGGAGTAGAAAATGTGTAAAAAGGAAAGTAGGTCAATTTTTCATTTTCTTTACACTGTTTAAAGCTAGAAACTTCAAATTTGGTGCACATACTCTCTACAAAAAGTACTATCTACAACTACAAAACTAGGTCAAAGGGGTGGAACCTAAGTCACGTGGCCTGTCTTTAAGTTTTGGGATGGCGATTATGGCGGTTATGGTGTAAAGAAAGTTTTAGGGAGCTGGCGACGGGTGCATGGTTTGGTCACGTGATAGCCGATGCACTACAAACGTTGAAGGTCATGAAGTCAAACGTCAAAACGAGATCTATCACGAGCTAAGTAAGTAATATTATGGCACCTGAATGAGTCGCGCTTCACTGCGCATCATAGCGCACGATCACGTGCGTGTGTTGATGACACGTGGCTATGTTGATGACAGTTTGTTAGCCTCGTTAGGCAGTGGAGTCAGTCTCGCCGTCTGGAATCGAGGCAGTAGTTATTGATGTTTGCTGACGTGAATTCAGTCAATGCGAACGATTGTCGTGAATTAGACGTGTCATGTTACTGCGTACTGCGATTTAGGATGGCGGATGTTTTGGGGTGCCCCGAGTGGCAATACATTTTAATTGTCGCATTTTCTAGTATTTTGCTCGTGTGCTTTCTTTATTTTTTCCACCGGAACTTATAGATAGAGAACGGCGGGAGGGACGCCTATTGTTTTCATACCGTAGATGGGGGCCCTGACACTCCTCCAAAGAAATCGCCAGAAATTTCCCCATCCCTCCCACATTTTGTAAGAGGGCAAAAAGTCCCAAATTTTGACTGAAATTTCGATACCACTCGTCTTTGGAGCTCTGTCATTTCGAATTGAAACTTTTTTGGAAATCTAAATAAATTTGTCAAGGATCGATGGTGGGCGTACATCATGGTACCAACGAGTTGGGGGTGGGTCTCCCACCTTTGAGATCCGTTGGCGCAAAATGGGCCCAAAGGGTTAAATGGTTAAATCGCTATAACTCGGCCGCCGATTGTCCGATTTGGCTGAAATTTTTGCACGCCAGGGGGCGTTTTTTTATCGAATTCCGTTTTTGGGGCATATCTTTGGCGCCGATCAAGATATCTTCACCAAATTTGGTGTGTGCGTGGAGAATGGGCTCCCGCAACGCGTGGAATGGTCCATGTACGCCCGCCTCGAATATCCAATATGGCGGACGGCGGCCATCATGAATTAGTTAAATTGCCATAACTCGGCCGCCGATTGTCCGATTTAATTGAAATTTTGCACGATGGCACAACGAAGCACTGGCGCAACTTTACCTTAAAAAGTGGTGGTGACCAGTGGCGTCGCCAGGATATCAGGGGGCACGACGATCGAGGCGCCGAAGGCGCCGAGTGGGGTGGAGTATGGGGAGAAGTGTCCGCTCCACAGCCGACTCGGGAGTTTGGGGGAACGTCGTGAGCTCTCCCAGCGGGGTCAGGGGCGGAGCCCCGGCAGCTATCGCATTTTCTGCATATTTTAGGCCACAGAACGCTTCTGGTAGCAAGAAAAATACGATTCTCTTGCCCAAACTATAAGGAAAATTGCAAATTCCGCTTTGAAAAGTGGTGGTGACTTCGGTGCCTTCGGCGCCTCGATCGTCGTGCCCCCTGATATCCTGGCGACGCCACTGGTCACCATCGTCACATAAAAAGTTGCGCCTATGCAACGAAGGTTCCCTAGCCGTGGGCGTCAATCTTTAAACCGTAGAATTCCGCCGCCAGGAAGCGTTTTTTCGAATTCCGTTTTGAGGGCATATCTCCGGCGCCGACCAAGCTATCTTCACCAAATTTGGTATGCAACTATGCATGTATAAAATGGGGTCCGGTAACGTGTGGAGTGGTCCATGTACGCCCGCCTCGAATATCCAAGATGGCAGAAAGCGACCAAGCAGAATTAGCTAACTCGGCCGGGGATTGTCTGATTTCGTTCAAATGTTGCACAATGGTGAGGGTGCTCTGAACAACGCTCATCTGCGATAAACACTAAGGACAAAAGTCCCCTCCCCATAAAGACCTCCGCCATTATTCTTCCGCATAAACGCCTTTTTCCACCCACAAACGTCCCCACCCCAACGCATGCCCGCGGACATACGCTTCCGTCTCGCCATAACCCCCGCTTCCCCAGCGCATCCGCCTTCGCCAGGCGGGTGCTCGCTTCGCACGGCCTCACGTGGCAATCAAAATTTAATTGCCGCAGTTCTAGTTTCTGTTTATTGCAATATATACATGTATAACTATATTTGTTTAATAGCAACTACAAACATAAATATGGATTGCTGGAGTGATAATGACGATGAGGACACTGTAGTAAACAAGTAAAGTGACTACGTAACAGGGTACTCCGTGCTACGCACTGTTTGTGTATTAATTAAATTTATTTATCGGCAAACAAAAAGTTCGGGCATTATCCTCACACCATGGGCTATGTTTTTTCGCATTTCTGCGATGTTTGGTCTCTAGGGTAGTGTGTGGAGAATAATTTGCCCGTTTTGTCGTATTTGGCCTATTTTTATCGTTTTTTGCCAATTTTGCTGCAATTAGAATTTTTTCCAAAAATTTCCGTGCGCGCATCATCCTCGTACTTCACGCCACATTTATGCCCAATTTCACGTTCTTAGGCCTTCTCAGTCCTGAGATATCGTTTGGAGAAAAACAGTCACTCACTCACCCAGCTTATTTCGCCACCCGTGAACATCAGTGCCCTATATTTATATAGCGGGTAGGGGTGAGGGTGGGGGTTATGTGAGGGTAGACTTCTTTGGGTACACACTCACTGTACAAAATTTAGTAAGCTCGCCTCAGCATTTTTGGCCATTACAGCTGGTCTCATTCAGAGTTCAGCTGTCGGCCCGGCTACCTTCATCGTCAACGTTGCCGACCTGATTCCAATTAAACCAGGCAACATTGTAGCGTTCTGCAGAGCATTGGTATTGGACTAGGTTGTCGGCCAAAGTCGGCTCAAGCCACTATAATGTGTGCAAGTATTGTAATGGAAGACAGATATATTTAAAATACAGGTCGGTCGTTGTCGCCAGGCTACTATACGCTTGTAATGCCTGGTGGGGTTTCACGACCTCAGCTGACCGACGAGCGACTTGCAGACTTCGTATATACGTCGTGGAGTTCGTCGAAGATTTTGTTCACCTGATTTGATAAACATCGACAATCTGGTCTCTGGCATGGACGATAAACTGTTTTTCAGTATCCTCAAAACAAACATCACGTTCTACATCAATTGCTTCCTCCAAAACGCTCTGACTGCGGTTATACACTTAGGACGAGAAGACATAAACTTTCTCTTACGAAAAAGACTCCGGTGGACGAACAGAATTTTATTTACAGGCTTATGCATAAAGACACATATTAAACTGACTTTGATTTTTTATTGTTTTTAATTTCGTCATCGTTCTCGTGTATATGTACGTGATGTTCTGAAGCTGCGATTTGACAGCTTTTTCTAAACGAAAATATAGTAACAGTTATCTGTTGTTCCTGTTCTGTTCTTTAGCCGTCCTCGATCCGAGGGTTGGCCACACCATGGACGTACTTTCTCCATTTGTCCATGTCCTCTGTCATTCTGATTGACTCTTC
>Ga0126335_1002028_pt1 | contig 11835 bp, 6 predicted proteins | sample OlaspJWI45metaG_FD_108409 | JGI IMG/M metagenome (GOLD analysis project Ga0126335, IMG submission 108409) | Marine gutless worms symbiont microbial communities from Oahu, Hawaii - Olavius sp. 1 OAHU.JWI-45 metaG | ecosystem: Host-associated > Annelida > Digestive system > Unclassified | place...
CTGCACTGGGACATTGTCGCCCAACAACTGTCAATCAAACACGAAAACGAGGCTGTGGGACAGACTGCACTGCGGTCACTGGCAAGCCTCGTGGCTGCAAGAAATGACGACGTGAAAGTGTTGAGTCGGCAGCTGTCGCAGCAGATCATCGAGAAAATCATCGTTGATTTGAAGAAGTATACCACTGCGTTCACTCGCTGTCACAACGACCTGCCAAGTGTGAGTCTCGTTCAGAATGGATCACCGATTTCGTTATTAATCAAGAAGTTGTATTTAACATGCAGTTCAAAAAATTCTACCGTGTTATTGTTTTGCCTAATATGTGACATAGTGGTGGGATTGTTAGAGTGTCAGAATGGTGATCAAGAAGTTGCGGTTTGATCCTCTGGCCATTACACTTTTATGTAACGACTCTCAGCAAGTTGTTCACTTACCTATATGTAGGCCTATTTATGCTCTATGCCACCGAACTCACCGAGCACTATACTATGGTACTTGCTAGCGGTGATGATGTTTGCAGGTAATAAGGTAACCATGGGGCCTGGCTGAAAGGATGTAGCCCACCTCCGGATTTGTATAACTGAATCAATCCCTGGCTGAGGCTGACTACTTAGTCTTAGTTGCTCTGATGACATGTGTGTGTGTGCTGCTTGTACTTTTGTGTTAGATAGGTCTTTATTATCATGTGATGTTGGAAGTTGTTACTTGTCGGCTGCAGGATGTGGATCCGCTGCTGGGTTATATCGATGATAATCTTAAAGTTCTCTACAAAAAGCTGGAAGCCACAATATATCCGTTGTTTTCGGAGGAGATTCTGAAAGCCGAGATAGTCTTACTGTTGGAGAATTTGGAAGTTGGGGTAAGTTAAATGTGAAAAAAACAATGGATGTAATTTGTAAATGATGGGATAATGTTTGGTACAGTGCCTGTGTTTACTACGTGCTTTAAGCTTGATTGTTGAATTTTCACAGAGTTGCCTTAGTGTGTTTATGCTTCACTGCCTAGATAGGCACTGGAAGCATTATGTTTTCGGATGAACGCGGTGTCTGTCTGTGATTCTGTTCGTCTGTCGCGTTGTCTCAAAACTGCGAAGATGTCGACAGGAAATTTTCGCTGTAAAATAAATTTTATGGCAAAAAGGCACAGACCGGTTTAAGCGTATACATGTGCACATTGTGTTAAGGCGTTCTAATTGTTTGAATTCTATGTTTGCAAATGAAAAATTTCAATTTTACTTATACCATGGCGTATTTATGCAGCTTGATAATATTTTTAAAGTTTATATTTGTTTTGGCATTCGTGCAAAGCAGCTGACAATTAAGCATAGTGTCTGCTTTTTCAAAATGTACACGTGGTTTTAACTTAACTTATACAGGGTGTTTCAATAAAAATGCATATGTACGTTTTCTTTTTTAGCTCTCAGAAAAATAAACGAATTCGCATAAAAATTTCATTGAAGAAAGCTGAATAATTATAATTTTAGCTGTATAAAAATTATTGAATTTGCGAGTAAGAATTCTTTGTTATCGGTGACGTACTTCTGACGTCATGGCAGTGCCGCGATCACCTGATCATTAGACTGTGTGATTCTGCACGGGACTCAGAGCAAGTTTTACAGAAAAATACGGACATTTCGAGCACAAACTTTGACAATTTCTGTTGGCCTCTAGATGCGTGCTGTTGTATTTACTTTGATTTTTTAGTATAACGAGATTTCACTTATTTCTGGTAGTTGTATAATAGCATTCATGCGGTATTTTCTATTATTAACTCCTGTTAATTATATATGTAGCAAAGTTTAGTTTCTAGCATTTTACTTAAAACTTTTCGTTTTAATCACGGAGTTAAGAGTTACAATCCTCCAAAATTTCGTTTTGGTTTATTTGCAATTTACCGAGATATGATGCAAAATTATAGTGTTTGTTTTTTATTGAAAAAGCCCAGTGTATATTTTTGTGTATACTTTTGTTGTTTCATGCAGCAAGCACCATCGTACTATGAAAGCATACTTGCTGTGAGTAGCATTTTCTTTATGTTAATGTTGTCATACAGTTGGATTAATACGAAATATATTGATCATAGTTTAAAGTAATAATAGAAAAATATGATAATAATAGTGTGTACTATACTACAGGGTGGGCCAAAAAAGTAAGCCGCTACTACATTATCAATAAATCGTATGGGCTTATTTTTTGGCTCACCTTGTATATTTATTTCTAACCAGTTATATAAGGTCATGGCTTCAGAGTCGGTAGATTATGATTTTGTTGGTTTTATTAGAATTTAAACAGTTACCTCCACTTGTGTATTAATTGACGGTTGTTGGATGGTCACAGCATGCAAAGACGTTGAGCAGCGGTTTTTACACTGGCGGAATGGAAGCAGCAATGATGGCCGGCTGTAAACTCAGCCGCAAACTGGTTACCACTCTACAGATGAACTCGCTGCCGTCACAACAACTCATGTTACATTACTACAAGTCGCTTTTGAATAGCTCGGTTTGTACGCGATTGTCTTGTTATGTTGTTGTATGATAATGTATAGGAGGCTTTTATTGTTCTTTCATTGTATTAAAATTCTTAATTTTAAACTAAATATACTATTCCAAGTGGTGCTGATTGTTATCAAGTTTCAATAAAGCATTGTGTACGGATGTAGAACATGATGTATTAATATTGAACTTTTGATCAATGTTTTATTTGTTTAACATTTTTTAAAACGAAACGTGATCATGATGTAGATGTAAAAGTGACTGTAAGAAATATGACTGGCCTAAACGTGCTTGTATCCAATTGATTTTTACATAATTCATACTGACTCGGACTTTGGTGACTGATGGTATCAACATGTATGATGTATATGCAAGTATTACACTGCTGTAATTAGCATCGCCAGATTTGTATATTGTATTCTGCAGTATTTTGTTGTGTCTGAATGACAGTCTTCAGTTCAGGAATACTTCGGTGACTTGGTCGTCAAGGTGGGATATCGAACAGAAGGCAAAGGCATCGTCAACATTTTCGTCAATGGTTAGCTATAGTACTATACGTTCTGAGCTGTTTTATTATATTGGTGAACGATAATGTATATATATTCATCTTTATTCACCGTAAAGGTAGCAGAACAAACAGCTTAACTAACTTAACTAAGCAACAAACTCAGTATACATATGTACATTTTGCATTAACACTTTTCACCCCTAAAGACATAATTATTTTATTTTATTTATTTATTTGTTAACCCTGGTATTGAATTCAACAACAGTATAACACAAATAGATAGCAGATAGCAGATAACCAGGAAACGAAAACAATACATTACAGTGTAATAACGTTATAGCAAACTATAACCGTAGTGTACAAATATTCTACTGCATACAACATACTTCGCATCAAAACGCTGCACTCGTTTGGCCCATAACTCACTCGGCAAGCAAAGGACAAAATATGGCTGACAACTTTTTACAACACCAATATTATTTGGCCTATGTATGTGTCTGCTATTGCAATTGGTATTTCATTTCTTTTGACTATTTTTGTTCAAAGCCTTGAAACAGAGTATTTCCCTGTCCATTTGTCCGAAGTCTCTATGATGTTATAGTTTGTTTAATAGCGTCGGTTTTGTGAAGTCTTTATGTCGAGTCGTGATTAGAGGCCACAACGCTGACTTTACAGCTGCTGGGTGAAATCTATCGCTTGTTGCCTTTGTATGTTGTTATGCGAGCAAGCAATTGTGGAGTTTCTCAGACATGAGTTGCATTTGCAGTGGTCCAAGCGAAGAATATACCAGGCATGTCGACCAGCGATCTCAGCTGTCCGTTCGTTTCCGTCGAGCTGTGTCCTCTGACGATGTTCCCAGTGACAAAACCGTACAGAACTCCCGTCCGGACGTCCACTGTGAATCCGGTCTACGAAGAGAAGTTTGAATTGTGAGCGTTTGTAATTCGGTCACACTTGAGACTCGTTAAATAAATGAAGCTAAATAATTGAATTGCTGTAACTGAATTACCGGTATAGTAATTTCCTTTAAGACCAGCACAGTCAGTGATTACACTGCCCGAGCGGATCACTTACTCGTATTTCTCACGCCCGAAAGAGGGCTTTAAATGTAGGGGAAAATTCTGAGTGCATGTGATTGTATCGTTTATTATGTTATGTGCATAGATGTGGGCATAGAGGCATCAGCCTGCGCCCACAGTGCCGATACGATACGATATATATATATATATCTTTATTTTACCAGAATGAATATATCCGGTAGCAAAAAAATATGTGCAGACCATTTGTATTCCACGTCAAACGCACAGCATGCATAATCCGGTGTATTGCGACCAGTGATGTTGCAGCATTGTGGTGTGTCAGTCTGTTTGTTTGTAACTCACGCGGCTGCGCTGTGCAAAAACGGATAAACGGATTAAGGTCCTGTTTGGGGTGGAGACGCATTGTATTAGCAGGAGGCGAAGAGGGAGGTTGCCTATTGCAAAGTACAGGAAAACTGCTCCCATTCGATACGGCCTTCGCCAAATTACTTCAGCCTCTTTTTTAATTTTTACACCATTGAGTTGATTTAAATAAATAAGTCATAAATAAACCACATGATCATAATCTATTTTGTGACAGCACAAACATTGTGGACGATTTTCGGTCGACTCCAGGGACTGTCATCATCTTTAGCATGTGGCACCACGAAGCGGTCCTGTCTGACACGTTTCTTGGTGAAGTTGTACTTCCGTTGTGTGACCTTCGCGAACTGTCTTCCTTACAAACAGTCGACGATCTTCCTGCAGTCATTATGCATCTCCGGCGTCCCAAAGAACCACGAGATGGGCCATACAAGGTGCGCAAACGTCTTTTTTGCGTTTACCAATGACATGCTTTTTATATACATTTCTGCCTACGTTTTGCAGAAACAGTGAGTGGTCACACTTAACTTAAATTTTCGGTTTTAATTTTTTAAAATAACGACTTATCGCATAGCATTTTGGGTAAGCTGTTCACATTTATGAACCAATATAAAGTGCTGTTCAGCGAAAAGCGGTGTTTTCTGTGGTAATGTCGGATGTGCATGGCGTCACATTGGCCACAACACTCTTGATTTGCTGGATTATTCTGAATAGATGACTTTTAATGGCCTCCCTATCTACAAAATATGGCTTTGCAAAGGTCCAGTCAAGAGTTCTGTGACTTACCGGCTAAGTGCGATAATCCTGAAATATATAACCGTTAGTTTGTTTATGTGTGGCGTGTGTAACTGAAATTAATGGTCGGTCCATCAACATTTTTGCTACTTTATCTCCATTCACCACTGGAAACCGGTTTCTAGGATATGATATACCTCGGGCCTAACTCGCGACTAACATTCTAACTCAATTACAAATCGATGATTTCCATTTGGTTTACACAAACTGTTGTTTGGACGTTCGTTACAGGTGCTAAAAGAACGCTCGGACAACGACAAGGTCGCTCGCGCTCTTCTTGAACAGCGAAACCGGACAGTAGCATACCGGACTCGCTGTCGGTTATGTTTGCCTGTAAAGACCATTGTCGCTACAATCACAGGGAAGAAACTGGAAGTTATTGGGCGAAAAGATTCCGTCTGTACGATAGGCTCTGACAGGACCGCCAAAGAGCCCAATACTCCAATTGATGTATAAATTATTGTGCTTGTCGATAGGCAGTATTTATTGGTCAAGGTAACACTCCACTAGAGCTAGCCGGTCGGGAACCGGTCGCGAACTTGTCGTAAACCTGCTAGCTCTAGTGAAATACTACCTTTAGTTTGTTGAACTTTTAAACATCTATTAAACATAACTGTCACTACATCGTTGCAGAGTTAGTTGTTAGCCTTTGATGACTTGAATGTTTATCTGTAGTTGAAGACTGATGTTGATACCTCCGTTCAGTGATAATGTTTTTTGCCAGTCGAGGCATTGCATGTTGGCTGAGATAAAAGGAAAGTATGTGGCTTTTTATTTGCACGAAACAATCCAACTTGCGTTGTTACTGATTTTAACCACTGGCGGTTTTACCATTTCAAAGGCAAAACAAATAAAAAGAGCATTTGGGGAGCACATACCTCCGCCAAGGACTGTGTTGCACGTACCGTGTTAAACTGGTACTCTTCATTGAAATTATGCTCATCACTGAAAGAGTCGGCATTAAAGTGTTGTTAGCGAAGAATAAAGTAGCATTATGTGACATGATACAAAAATGCCCCATCTTGCGATGTGAAAGAATTCTTCAGAAATAACTGGATCAAAATCTCCAAATGTTTTCCGAATTTAATGAAGACCTTATTGTATAAAGACGAATATTCGGCAAATTTTCATAATTATTTAATGAGTAGTTATGTCAAATTTTCTTAGCGAAGGTAATATAATTCCCACAGTATGGGGCTACTATGCACAAACATGTATACGGTATGACTTTTGTAATAAAATACAGAATGACTTCTGTAGTCTTAATGCAGTTAAATCTCGACTCCTGTTTTGCCCGTGATATGAATGCTAAGCTCTCCCGTAGAACCGCCGATGATTTTAGCTTCTTCGAAGCTGATTTTTGAGTCGTTTTATCAACAGCGTACATAGTTAATCGTCGGTTTTTATTTTGATGCGTTATGCATATTATCGGCAACGGAAAAGATTACTTTGTATTTTTATGTGCCTTTTACAACCGTCATTTTATTTTTTGTCTATTTTCATCATAACTGTTCACAGATCTGTAACACTGATTAAACGGTTTCGTCGCGAAAAATTGCGTTTATCTTTATATGAAGGTATAAATTTTTCAGTACCCCTAAATGTATTTGTATTGCCCCTATCTCCATAATAGAGCCACATCTTGTACGTCTATCGTACATTTTCTACGTTCACAACATCACATGATCAAAATATCATCTATTAAGAAAAATAGTTATTTAGTAGACTTTTCAATATCTACTAGATTTTCGTTTATTGCAGATGTTTATTTAATCCGTTGTTTAAAGGGTCATTTATAATGACAGGAATTTCTTGTAGCACATTTTAGATCTTCTTCAGAAATGTGCAAAAAAATTTAGCTAGTCTTTTTTTTGTTTTATAAATGTATGACAGTGTTACAGAACATACTCAGCTTCTCTAATAAGACAGGTTGTGTACTGCGGGACTTGAGACTTAATAGTCATAATAGTTGGGGCAGTGGTTTCGTTCGAAAGCCTTCGTTGGATGTTGACAAATTCCTATGTCGTATGGCTTTATGCTTTGAACTAGAAAATTTACGGTGAGGCTCTGCCTCTGCCGCGCCAACCGTCACAGACAGATACAAAGACAATCACAGACGGCACAGGTGAAATGCATAATATGCCGCTTTCGGCTATAGACGGACAAAAGCATAAACTGTTTATAATGTTGAAATCTGATTAACCACATAGCCAGGAGTCATTCTTTTCCGTCGATTCGGTATCTAAAGATGTCGCATCCTTCGCATGCCAGTGCCAGTGGCTTGTTCGTATCCAAAGTGCCCCCAACAGCTTTGTCGTATGTACAGGGTGCATAAGGGGACTTAGGCCTTACGTGAATATTATGTCTCTATATGACTTTGCGTTCACAGTCTCCGGTGTCTGGTATACGACGCGACACTACCCGCCGGCACTAGAGCCGTAATAGGCCACTTGGTGAATAAATTATTTACGGCTCAATTTTCGCAACGGTCGTGTATGAAAGTCGCTGCAGTACAGGATGCTACTTCCCCAATTCGACGAGTTGCCGAGGCGACGTAGAAGCGAGGGACGGAGGTACGAGGTGCTTGGAGGTCACGGGAGAAGTATTCAGTTGCGCTCGTCTCGAAATGAACGCATCGCAAGTCGACAAGGCAAGCCACCTGCGTCTCTCTATTTTGCAAAATCGCTGCCTCGCAGCGTACAGCCGACAGCGTTCGACGGTTCGGCGGAAGCATTTAAATCCGTCAATAAACAAGTGTCCGTCATTATTCTTTAAGCAGACAGATTAGCCCCAATATACCGATTATTTAAGTATTTTAAGTGCCGGGCATTCGATCACGGCTACTCAATTTCAATCATAGGCCGTACAAACTGTTTCAGGGACAGTTTTACGCACTGAACAATCAGAACATAAAGAACACCCATGCTAATTAACTTTGTAGACCCCATTTTTGCTTATCAACATTTTCAGCAGTAGTTTTAACAGTATTTATAGAAAGACGCTTTTGAACGTCGAGAGCGTACATGCCTGCCTGTAGAATACGGCCAATTATCATTTTCAGTAGTTTATTAATACTCCGGCTACGTGTTAAACGGACATGCTAAAAGCATAATAGCATACCGTAACTTATGTTTAACTAGCACAAAATCACCTAGATATTTTATCGTTATATTTATTACAAACTTACAGTTGATTACGCCAAGAAAATGTAACAACGTGGAAGCAAAATAGTGTGCATCTAAAGTTAGCAAAATCTTGAAAATGGGCTGGAAAATCTTCAGCAGAAGCAGCAGAGCCACCGATTCACTTAAAAACGCACTGAATTATCTCATTGTCCTCTCTAGACCAGCTTTCTTTCCAAATAAAAAAGCCGTTGTGATATTGTGTTGCAGGTGCCGGCTGCAGCTGCTGGCTGTTCAGTCAATGTCACTGTAGACCTGTGGTTGGCGTTATGTATTACTAAGCCGTATACCGTCTGTCAGTTAGTCGCGGCGCAATATTAGCCCCGTGATATATTGCCAGAGGTTCAGCATAAAGCAAACCTCGCATTATTGCGTAGGTTAAAATTAATGTGTCAAGTAATTCATTAATATATCACATGGTTATAGAAATTAATCATATTAAGCAATAATGAATCAAGTTGTGTCATTGTTAATGACGTTGAATGCCCTTAAGAGTTATTCCAACGCTTTACGTTCAGTGTTTACAAAATCATGCACACATGACAGTAACGAAACAATCTGACTGAATAGAGATTCACATAGAATTTTTGTGATTGGCTACCTCTATAGCGGCAAATGGAGATTTTAAAAGAGAAAGTTTAATACGAAGTTTACAAAGACAATGTATTCTAACAATAATTCGGCGATTTATGGCTTAGCTTTTGGAAACAAAGCACCGCAGTGATAGTAATGATGTTTGGTCGTCTGTCTCGTTTTGTGCAATGTTCACTGTCAGTAGCGTGATACGCAGATATCGGTAACTGCAGAATTACTCCGTAAATCTCGGCTTGTCACGCACGTAACAGATTCGCATTTAAATGTCACTCGCCAAAAACAAACAATCTGATGAGGTGTTTTGTTTCATTTTCAATTTTGTGATGTTGATTTTTCTTTGACTTGTTATAGGCTTACTGCATTTAGTTGACGTCGTTAACGTTCTCTGAAATAATTTGAATTCTTTTACAGACTACCTCACATTTTGTTATTTCTTCAAAGCACGAATGATGGCAAACTATCTCACCTGTAGCTGTAGTTATAGCGCTTTAGCTTGTGCTATAGTTATCTGCTACTGAAAAGTCTTGTTTCTTTGTTTTAACAAATCTTGCAAAAAGCAATTGTATTTACGTCAATATTAAACAGGAATTCTTTGAACAAAACTTATGGATACTGTATCTGATTCGTTGATGTTACATGTGGTTGGATAAATGGTTCTGTCATTTTGAGAGACAGCGTATAACAACGATGAAATGTTGAACTATGCAATATTTTAAGCATCCATGCATTTGCAGCAGCAACAGCAGCATTTATGAGTGATGCAGATTCAGAGACAACAGTGACGGGTCACTAGCCTCCACGATCGTTGGCATCTATTAGAACATTGCGGAAACGCTAGCCGAGAGATCACGGCCGCCAGGCATACTAGCAATCCACAAGTGTCCATAAACATCGTAGAATTTTCCGACATGCTCCTACCCTGGCAGCCACCCCAGAGTTTAGCCAACCGTTCGTCGCTAGGCATGCGCATCGCAACATTCGGCGACGAAACTGCTTCCGCCTTGTCGAAGTCGATGTGCGTGCGGCCGGTCGCGATATGAATTGCCAAATGTGGACGGCGCGACGGGGTACAAACTATGCAATAAACCGCGAAGCTTAGCCACCAAGCCGCAGCACCGTACCATCTCGCCTTCATTGAGTCATAAAGCGTTCCGATGAGCCGCCGTCCCGGCCGGTCGCTAACGCAAAGTTACGACAGGCCGCTACCGCGAACTCATTTCGCACGCGGATGGTTTTTGCGCAATCGTTCGCCGACGGATGCTCCAACTGCGGGCTCAGCTGCGTGCGTAGCAGTGGACTGGGACTGTATACCAAGAAAGATAGAGCCGACAGAGAAGACCGGTGACTAGGTTACGGCCTGGTGCGAATGACTGGAGACGTAAACAGCGTGCTAACCCCATTGCCGGCATAAATGGCTCGGACACAGTCACGCACGTACCACCGACGTTACGACGTACAGCGTCAGAATCTCGGCACGACATTGAGACGTCAAAAATGACATGACTTCAATAATGTCAGAAGACAGTCTGTACCGGATGACAAGTGATAGAAAAGTCTGTGAACAAACTCGAAAAACGAGATGCAAGAAACTGCGGTGGTTGTTTTCTTTTCCGTAACACATGACGCTGCACTGTTTAGCATATCGCGAACGGCCGCACGCATGTCGACTTCATGTTAACTGTTGACTGCGACAGAATTTTATTTCTTATCTGTTTTTATATCAAGTTTATATTACTTTCTTCATTACCTTCTGAGCCGCATCGAATGCATTCGATTTAGCTTATTGCGACCGATGATACATACATACATACATACATACATACATAAGAAACTTTTAAAGTGGCCTAAGTAAAAACCTCAAGGACCACTAAAACGAAAAATTTAGTTTTCAGTTTCCGGCAGAATGATGCCAGTGACACACAGTCAGTAATGTCGTGTGGCAGACTGTTCCAGAGCGTCGAACCGGCAGTAGCGAACGCTCGGTCGCCAACAGTCCAACGATGAGTGCGCGGCACGTCGAGGTGATCCAGTAGCGTGGCGTGTCAGCCTGTCTGTCTGTCTGTCTCTGTCACGCGGCTGCGCGGTGCAGAAACTGTTGAACCCTAGACGTCGGTCACCTTGCGATAAAATAAGAAATAAAATAATTTTTCTATTATAGACATTTGCGTTTTCCACGTCCCAGACAACTGCTGCAATTCTGCTAGTGTCTTACAACATGTACATGCCTCCTCTATCATAGTTGATTGACCAGACTCTTGAGGACCCAAGACACATTGTATTAGATCCCCTTTCGGTGAATGAAAGGGCAACGGCATTCACCGCTTACGCTCTGGTGACGACCTCTAGGTACTCTGTATGTTACTTTCTCACAAGCAATTAAGTTTGTCTTTCTACAAAGATGACAACAGTTATAAATCTACTGTTAGTAGAAGGCTACGCAGAGCGTGCTGTGGTCTAATGCCATGGCAGAGTATCTAAGTCTCAACTTGGAAGTCTTGGGCTGAATCAGTCCATCTGTCTAAGCAAGTTGTGCTCAGGTCAACTCAGCTTCCTGCCCTTGGCGGGACAGAAATGAGAAATCAACTGCGGTACATAATGTTGGCTGCGAAGCGAGGACCAGTGCGGCTGATTGGATCGATGGTATATCTGAGTGTCGCGCGCCGTTGATTTAATCCTACGTCCGAAGGTCTAGTATGTGCAGGACCACGTGTAGTACGGTACAGTCAGCCTGTGCCAAGCCGCTGTCACGTCCGATATAGTTTGTCACCAGTGTGAACTCATGTTTCAGCACTTTTCAGACCATTGTATCATAATAAACAACGGTTCTACACGCCCAGCCGGCCCCACCCCCAACCTCTACTC
>Ga0126335_1002029_pt1 | contig 11835 bp, 11 predicted proteins | sample OlaspJWI45metaG_FD_108409 | JGI IMG/M metagenome (GOLD analysis project Ga0126335, IMG submission 108409) | Marine gutless worms symbiont microbial communities from Oahu, Hawaii - Olavius sp. 1 OAHU.JWI-45 metaG | ecosystem: Host-associated > Annelida > Digestive system > Unclassified | place...
ACATTCTTCTTCTTATCGTTGTTAGATGTATTTCGTTTTTAATCTTAACACCATGTAATGGCACTGAAATGGCCTTCTATGTGCTGATGTGCCGTTAAGAAACTGCTCACTCACTCACCCACTAAGATTAGTTTAATGTATCTTATCAGAATAGAAAAAACTGAACCGAAGAGTAAGAATCAAAAAAAGTTTCGATTATCTTGACCATCATAACTACGTTGTTATCATGCTATTGCTATACCTTCTTGGAAATCTGTTTTCTAAGCTAGAACATATTAACATTTCAGCCCTCTATGTCTATTTTAAGTGTTTTACAGCATAAAAAGCAAAATATAAATTCATATAAAAAGTTGGCAGTTATCATTAAATTCTGCTAATTGCTCTAGCATTTTAGCATTAGCAAAGCTAATTTTTGAGTCAGCAGATTATCAGTTATCAAAGCTAACTATTTGGTTAGCTGTGCCCACCACTGGCTATGCCAGGCTGCAAGCAGCCATCCTAAAATCACTGACAGACAGCTATTTAAAAGTATATCATGCTTTTGCAGTAGTTCTTAACTTTAAAATCTTTTCTCATTCAAAACAAATGAATGCACTGAAGATCATTGCCTTTTTAAGCATAAATATCCTGACTAACTCTCACCAGAAATATACAGAGTGGTCCAAAAAGGAGACGAGTTGTCACTTCTTGGACCACTCCGTATATCAAACCAAAATCTCTTCATCATCAAATGTTAACTACAGGATACAAACAGTTAAGCAAGCATTGTATAAAACTACCACACAATACACAAAAAATGGTAAAAATGTACAAACTGTATATGTCAATTTTCAAGCAACATGTGCACAAATTATAATGTTCAACAATACTTAACACACTGTGGTTATCACATATATGAAAATCACTGCAAATGCAACAGCTCAGCTATGAAACAATAAAGTTAGCAGCTGATGCCGTAGTTCTGCTATGGTCACGGTGAAATACATTAACTGTCGTTTCATGACAACGTCGTAGACGCATATCACAGAAACCAACACTGAATTTGCTGTCTGCAGCTTTGAAAATATCAAGCCCTCGTCCGATCTGTACTACCCAACCATTACTGAACCTAGACAAAAGTCACATACGTAATGCTGTAAATGCATCATACACTTCAATATTGCAAAACTGTCATCTGTAAAATGCTTTAATTTGGCTGACTTTGAATCTACTAACTTAGCAGTTCTGCATCTAAATCTGCTGTGCTTAAAACTATAATAGCTAGACAACAATGATGTCAATAAAGATTAAATTCTTTTCATACGACAACACCTGACTTTACTGGTGTTACTGGTACACGATTAATACGGATTTCTGAACCACTGAAATTTCTTACGTATCAATGAAAATTACAAAATAAATAACATATCATTGTTAAGAGCGTTACATAATTCACACTAAGTAAGTAATGACTTAGTAAGTATGGCTATACAATGATGCAGCATTCAACTAATGACATGATGCCAAAAGACTTCAAAACATGAAATAAGCAAATTCAACAAAATTAGTTGATGAACAATACAGAAGGCTACAGAGAAAAAATCATTAAGGTAAGAAAGAAAACACAGATGCTAGTAACTTACCAGCAGAGACACTCACCAGATTTCTCGGTCATGTAATGTTGACGAATAGGTGACAATAAGACTAACTCCACGTTGCTGTAAACTATTTGCTAACTCGCCAAGTCGATTTTTCTGCAGCTGCTGGTTATCAGCACTCTACAATCATTAAATAAATGTCACAATATTGGAGTCTCCAACTGAGAAAATAAACCTGCTACTATGGCTCTTATAGGAAGCCTAAACAGCACCTTTGCAAAACTTACATGAAAGCAAAAAAATTCCTGCATCATTCCAAAAACTAGCCAAATGTTTTCTCGCATAGACATTACTACTGAAAAATTCATAGAAATTCATCTATAACACTTTCAGTAATTCTGTTAACAGAAAAACAAAACAAATGCAACAAAAACATATTTTGAAAACAGAGATGTAGTACTTGGTACTTGTGCTCGTACTTGAGTAAAAATTTTCAGTACTCGTACTTGTACTCGGACCTCAGGTACTCGTACTTGTACTTGTGAGTAAAGTACTTGTACTCGTGAATGTACTCGCAGTTGTAAGATGTTATTTTTAAAAAATTATAACGTTTCAACTGAGCTGTTCACACTGGTGTGAGTTGTCATTGCATTGGAGTCCATACATGGACTGGAGCTGTAGTGAAGCATGGAGTCTAAGGTGCTATTATATAGTACTCCATGTCTCCCGCTGAGACGTCAAACTTGCCTTTTCCCATCACGGATCTGAAACGAATTTCCTCGAATGCATTTACATTCACATCTAAGATCTGTCCTGTACTAAATCTGATCAGTCCATCTGAGCTGATAAGGGTGACTTCGACAATCTGTTTAAGCCGGCATCACTGAGATGTTAATGAGTGCAAAGGCCTTGGTGTGACAATCATACAGAAAACTAATTAAAAATGCAGTAGTCAACTAACAATCATAACATAAATGTCAAAATACAACATACATCATCAGAGCCTGTTGTTAAGTGAATTGACTTCAGTCGTGTACAAGTTACAAGCAACAGCTCACAGAATCGTAAGAAGTTGTAAATCTAAATGCCATAATAATAATAGTAACACTCAACAACTTCGATAAACATTTTACAGAAACACAGTTTCTTAAATAAATGGGATTTACAAAACATCAATCAGACCAGGTAAGTAAATTACTCTGCACAAAATCATCCCCATTTTTCCAGGTTTTATCTAAGCACCTCTCAACATTAATATACTGTTCAATTATCTTCAGATACTTAGTATTCTTATTGTTATTACAGAAGTCATTACCCTCATCATCATAATCATCATAACTAAACATAATGTAGTAGTTGTAAAAATGATGATTTAAACTATAATTTATTGCACTGTACAAGCCCTGTTCGTTACTTCATTTTGCATTTAGGTAAACAGTACACAAATTGATATTCAACATGCTCTTTGAGCTTAATGCTTACATCAATTTTTTTAATTGCACGTTAATGCACATACTATTTATGTAGACTTGAGTAGCTCCTGTTAGAGTGAATGCCAGATATGTTATGCAAGCTGCTATTGTATTGTGGTGGTTATTGGTCTCATTAGTGCATGTGCCAAATGTGTAGAGGCATCATGAGAGGCATATTTTCAGACCACTGTAGTTCGATTTTGCTCGTATTAGTTTTTGTAGTTCTTATTGCCACTGCATTAATTTTTTAATGGCATTAATTTTCCTTAATCGCAACTAATTCTTTAATGCACTAATGCATTCCTAACGTGTTAATTCGACAGTCATAGAATTTACCGTTATGTCTAATCATTACTGACAGAATATAAGTGATACATGCCTGATGAATGCTGCGAATATATGAACCTTCAACATGAACTTCAGTAACAGAGGCATCAAGAAGTCGTCCAAATATTTTCTCATAGCTGTGGCCACAAGAACCTTCCTCAATGTGAATCTGTTCATGGTATTTCTCATCTGCAAACATTTTGAAAATGGTGATGATTACAAGTAACTATAACTTCAATCAATGAATAACTGCTTTAGTAACTAATAATGCATTACAGTAATAAGCTAAAAGTTATACTATAGCTAATAATCCTAGTGTAATAACGGTAATTAATTGTTACACTCACAAAACAAATATTTTCAGTATTACCTTCCTTTCGTTTTTGTATAGCATCTTTCAGCTTCTCTGCTCGTTCGATATATTCAAGCATTCTGGTTTTCAACCTACTTTTAACATTGCTATCTGTAGACTCTGCACAAACCACGTATACTTTGCATATAAATTACAACAATGACGTCACTGTACAACCATCAAATTGCAAATACAAGAGTACAGTGCGATATTATCTTTCTTGTGACCAAAACATGTCAAATATTCTAATATGTATATATGTATGTACGTTCGTTTGTCTGTTTGCACACAGAAATAGTAGCAGTATCAACAGAAACAATATGACAATAAGACTCACATGGAGTAAGCAGAAATATTGGCACTGACATCTTTACAGAAGAGCACCAATAATGTGCTATTGCAACAATGAACAATGCACTGCTCTACCATTTATCCTTTTATGCATCAAGCTGGCTTTAAAAGTTCTAATAATTAAAAATACTACAGAAATATACGTAATAATTTACTGAAATGGTAATGGTTTCCCATCATCATTGGCGCAAATAAATGCCGACCTTTCATGACTGCCATGAGCTGTTCAATTCCCGACTGATAGCAGCTAAGTGCCTCATCACAGCGACCTTCGTTGTCAAGCTCTACAGCTCGTACTAGTAACGCCACTGCTCCAGATTCTTTGACTGAGCTCATCCGTAAAATTATTATACTTCTGCAAAAAAAACCTTAGATTAAATGACATGCAATAACGAACATCACTCTATACACAGCTGCAAGCAAGTGGAAAAAATATGGACGATAAGTCAAAATAAGGCCTCATAAAAATAAAGCTGGTGATCATCCCCGCCCGAACCGCGAAAACGGTCCCGACCCGATTTTTATTTTTTTCAAGTTAATTTTTTTAAATCAGTTAAAATTGCGTTTAAATGACTGCGGGTTTAAATTTCGCGTCTTCCGAATTCGTCCGAGTTTTAGTCAGAACCATTCGGAGAAGGCGCCATTTTGTATGCTGCCGCTTGTAGGCCTATTTTGCCGGTTTTTAGGCCCAGATGACAGGCGATGCAGGCTTCTCAAAGTTTTCGCTAGCGAGTTTGCATGTTTCTTTCCCGTTTTTTTCTCACTGCAATTGTTGATATGGGCCGTAAACATAATATTTCATGTGCTAAGTCTGTTGAGGGTATTTTCATGACGCCAATATGGACGATTTTGTATAGTTCGTAGTGGAAAGTGTCATCAGTGAGTGGTTTGATTGCTATGAGACCATGCAATTTTGGTATGATGCTGAACAATTAAAAAGCATTTTGATGTTTGCAGGGCCATCCAAGACTGACCTGATGAAAGTTTCTCCAGATGTAAAGCTCTCTGATGTGACGGTTCTGTTGGGGCAATTCATTCAGTTCACACACACAGGGCGTGACAACGCAGAAGGAGATCAAAATAACAAGCCCTCTGTTTTCACTGTTCTGATGGCTGGAGCTAGAAAGGAAGCCAACAGTTCTTGCTTGCCTGAATCATTTTCAATGGCTCAGTATCCACGGAAAAATAAACTGAAAAATGACATTTTGATTTGGTTAGAACAGAATTCACTTGGCTGGACTTTTGGGATCACGTTTGTAAACACGGTCGGGGATGCACTGTGGTACATCGACAGGAATCATGAAGCTCTCAGAAAACGAGGATGCTCTGTGCCAATAGTATTCCAACAGTTCTCAGGTTACAGGGTACCAGAAAATCATAAAAAGCAAAAATTGGATGAGACTTCCCTTCGAAGTGATGGCATCAGGGCTCCTAGTGCAGCTCTCTACAATCTAGCGCTTTCCTCATACATGAAGAAGGACACATGGAAATCGGTCTATGCAGCCGTCCTTGCTCTAGCACACAGTCTGCAGAAATATGGTGAATACCTGACCAGTCATGCAAAATGTGTAAGTTTACACCAGTTTACCAGTTTAACTCATTTGCTCCCAGGAATGTCACATTGGTTCTAACACTGTTGAATTTTAACATTGTTCACACTGGCATAGAAACTTTTCTTCCAATCCTTCAGATGCTTTTGCAACAGGCCAAGACTATGAATACCATTAAAACTGTGTATGTTAACTTTTGTTGAAAGCCAATTTTTTATGTTTCAGGTCAAAGAAGATCATACAAAAATGTTCACTCCGACAGACAAAGATACGTTTGATATGCTTTACCCATCTACAGTCAGTCCTAATCTTGCTGCCAGGTATGGCCGGTTGCATGATGCTCTCCTGAAGAGCAAGGATGGTGATCATGCGCCTGGAGATCATCGACGGCGGTTTGAATTTGTGAAAGGACTGAAAGTACCGTGTAAGGCTGTTTTGTATATGCACAGTGGAAGTGGGCCTTATCATCTTCATTTCGTATGGCGTCTCAGAATTTTGTGAGGAGAAGGACATTTTGAAAAATGCCAGTTCTATTTCTAAAGATCTAGCCAGACATTTGCCGAAGTATCATTCTAGGGCTTTGAGGTAGGAATTTGTCAGTTCCTTTGGACGGGTGACAAGTTGTAAAGCAGCCTTCTTTAGAGAGGCTTACCATTGCCTGACAGGTATGCTTCAGCTGCCACTTCTAGTCAAGAAGCTGAAGTTGACAGGAGGATTAAGCAAGTTCTTGATGAGGAGGACCCTGAATTGATCTGGGATCTATGCACCCAGAACCGTGGAAGGCCTGAACAATTTTCTGTGTTCCTTGAAACTGCTGTTGATGACAGATGTCATGACGCTGTGGACAGTGAAGATGTAATTGCACACCTAGCAACAGCCCTGAGTGTGCGTGACCTTCATGATGAAGTCAGGAAGCAGTGTCCTGATGGTACACCAATACCTAGTATTCAGTGGCTTCATCTACAGTTCTGGACCATGCGTCCACGTGCCAAAACTGCTCGTAGATACACAGGAAAATTGAAAGTAAAGTTCATGGTCCAGGCAAGACAACTGCGGGCCAACCATTTGGATACTCATTATGCATCTGCCATTTTTCGTTATCAAAAAGAATTTGCAATCAGGTTCAGGGAACATGTTTCATTTCTCAGCCTCGACAAACACACAATCAAGGTGGGGGAGCCAGGATGCCCTGTTGCCTGTGTTGAACATGGCAGAAGTGTGCTGGTTGCCATAAGCAAGAAATTGACTGTTGCAGACCATGACTTTACCGGTTTAAGTCTCACTCCGAGTGTGTCCTTAGTCACTGAAGTTCCAGAAAGACAGGGGTAGGGCAGGGTGTTTGTAACTAAAAGAAAATTGTTTCCAGCCATCTTCAGCTCTCCATCACATGGCAGAGCTCAAGCAGCTTCTTTCTAGACTTGGACCAATCAAGCCAATTCTTCTGATCTATACGGATGGTAGCCCTGACCACAAACTTACATATCTGTCAGTGAAACTCTCATTATTGGCCATCTTTCTTGACTTAGATTTTGACTAAGTCTGCACCGTAAGAACCCCGCCGCAGCACAGTTGGAAAAAGAATGCATTATGAGCATCCTCAATATTGGCTTTCAAGGAGTTGGTTGTATACGTGATGAAGTGGAGCATGAGGATGACTTGAAAAATTGCTCTGGACTTAAATCCAATCGAGACTTGCTGCCAAGACCCCAGAAATAACAGATGAAGTCTTGAGAAGTGTTGAGCCGATGAAGGAGCTGTTGTATTCCCTAATTAAATGCCTGAAAATGAAGGATACCAACTCTGAAACTGGTGACCCGGCAGAAGAAGAGGAAATGACTGTGTTGTTGGAAAATGTTCTGAAGGTATGGTATGTTAGTTCAAATCTTGAGACATATTTTGTACCAGTGATAAGACTTTTAAGACACACCTGCTTGTCCATTGCTTTGGGACATTTCATAGACCATCATGTTTCAAAACATACTTGACATACAAGACATACCTGTCATGCTTTCTTAATAGGATCACATCTCTTGCTAGAGACTGGCAGAATTTACATTCTGTTGGTGTCCAGCCTGTTCTGTTCTGGATTCGTTGCATATCAAATTCTTTGTCTTTGTTTCAGATTGATGACTCCCTGATAATGGATGACCGAACAAAGCAGCACATTAAGCACAAGCAGCCGCTGCAGGATTTCCTTGCAAGTCACTGTCTATCTCGTCAGTATATCTTCAGCATCTTGAAATGTGGACAACCTACCTGTCCTGTCTGCCATGTCCCCATGTCTTTGAGGAACTCCACCACTTGCCCGATCCCATACCGGAAACTGGCACGGGCAGATACAAGCATTTTGATGAACTGTATGGACAGGTACGGGCATTTTAATCAGATACTCACAAATTTGGACCAAAAATGCAGCTGATCTTTGAGTTGGTACAAGTAAATCCTAGGTTTCTCAGACACAAGGATTTCATTTTGGTGATGGTGGTGTTTTAGCTTTGTATGTTGACACTGGATAATTCTGGTGGTGTCTGTCTAATTTTGCTGGCCACAGATGTCTTTACTGTCAACACTGATGTTTTTCATGTTTTCTTCTTCAGGTTAATTCGAGTCATAGAAACGACTGAAGAATTCCTACCATCTGCCAAGGAGACTCTTGAGAAAGGTCACAGATGTCCATTTAATCCAACAGCTCAGACTGCTAGGAATGTTGGAACAGTGATTCAGTGTCAGGACTGTGGAAAGTGGAGATGTTTGCATTCAAACAGAAAACTCAAGCAAGCAGAACGTGATGAACTGTCCGTCATACTAGATACTGTTTTGTATAGTTGCGGCAGCACACTTGATGACTTGAAACCTGAAGAGGGCAGTGATGAGACTGTTCTCAATGTTGTATTTGTGAGGGCTAATTTTTGCTGTAGGTCAGCAATTGAGTACACATATTACTCAGCTGGATATGAACCAATATGTATCTATTGTGCCTCTGAAGCCCCTCAGATAAGGGAGGGTTATTATCCACAGTGTGAGGACTGCAGTGGTGAAAAAGCCATATCCAAGCGTGGCTTCAAAAAGGTGAAGGAAAAGTGGATTTAAATTCTTCGGTCATTTATCTGATGACTATTGTTTGATTTGTGGTCATTATTTGTTGATAGCATAGCATAATTTACTTTGACAAGTGTAGGCCCATCTGTTTTCTGTTTTTTTTTCACAATATTTCAATTTGTACTAGTATATTTTTTTCTTTTACATAAAGTTCACTAAAGTTCCAAGATAAAATTCCATAATTTTTAGGTAGCTGACATGCGAAGGTACTTACTTACATTCTGTTAAATTTGTAAGCAATTTTTGTAATTTTCCTCGGAAATGCGAAATACAAGAAAAGTTTGTGTTTTACGGAAGCACCGTGTATGGCACAAGTTTGTCATTCGACACTGCAAGAACTGCAACGAAACTGCTAACCCAAACTAGGCCTATACAGGTAATGTGAAGTTAATCAGTGCAACTCAGTTGCGTACCTGCTAGCCAAGTCCATGCCTAATGACTCGGTGTCTGTGCTAACAATCGCGATATTAGGCCAGTATGGTTATTGACGATGACAGAATAAATCGTGAGGAAATGCACTGGTCCATCTCACCAGCTTAATAACGACTTAGCTATTATTTAATCATTCACGGTGAGTTGAATTACTGATTGAATTACTTTGTTGATACGGTGTGATGGGCAAATCTTCATGCTGTAGGCCTATTAAACTTGTCATCATTCTTTCATCTGTCTACGCTTTAATATAAAAACTTTCCAATATTTTACCACAGGTTTATATTCAATGCAATTATACTAATAGACACATGTGGTCATAGCGGTCTTCGGACCATGGCAGTCACTTTATGACTTGATGGTCCCTTACGGTGTTTAGTAGTACTGTGTAGTTATATGTAAACAATGTTGTGATAGTTGCGTAAATGTTTGAAAAGTAACTTTTTAACGTTACAAGTGACTGAAAAAGTGTGTCGCTTCATACAACAAATAATACAGCAATACAGGTACGTCAACACTTTAATCAAATGTTTGCAACAGACTTAATACACTCAGCGTGTGTGGCACAACGCAACGTTCGAACATGCCACATGAGAACTCTGTGTAGACTGAAAATTTCTGCTTTCCGGTAGATTATTTCTTCATAAAAATATGTCTATAATGATATTTGCTGTCAACCGTAAGTCGTGAAAATGGCGATATCAGCACCAGACCTATTCGACATCTTTACCAGTTGTACCATTGACTTATTCTTCATGCCAATTCGCCTGTAAAAATTATTTTTAAAAATCCGCCCGCCCGACCCAACTCTTCCTCGAGAAAAAGACGATCACCAATTTTTTTACGTGGCCTAATGAAAGTAGAAGTTAAAATGCAGGACTACGGCCGTACAGTTTGTAAAAACACAGCTTCTTCTCTGTGTAGTATACTTCTCCAGAAACGACACTCTCATTCAAGAGCAAACTACAAGAATGTAACTCAGCGTCTTCACTAGTAGCTTACGAATCTAACAAATTCAATTATTAAAACTCCGGAAACATATAAGACAAATCCAACGAAAATAAACTACTAATTCGAAACTTAAGACAGATGTTATGGATAAAGTCCCGACGGCCCGTAGCAGCATGGACCTTACGTAGCAGAAGACGGCAAATTAAATGACAGTTATTTGGTGATTGTAAGATGTAGTTGAAGTTTACATCAGTCTTTGTTAACAGTTTATACGTGCGATGACAGTTCGTATGCACTATATGTTGCTGAATTTCCACAGTGCATTTTGTTATGTTTACCTGCCGCCAGCTATGTTGGAGAAACAGGTATTGTTTTAGCGGTGTCTGTGTGTCTGTTCGCCTGCGTGTTTGTCTGTCCGCACAAAATTTCGAAAACTACTGGTCGGAAATCGATGTCACTCGGTAGGAATATGTTCCATGATGAACGCTAAACTTGGAGGTCGGTGACATTTGACCATGAAAGCTATTTTCATACTTTTTTTCAGCTCAGACTATATCTTTTAAATGGCTTGACTAGGCAACCACATTGTCGGTAAGGAGATACATCTTCAGAATATCTAGGTCACGGTTTAATTTCAAGGTCATGGATCCAAGTAGGTAAAGAGTCACGGCAGCGAAAAAGCAGTAGCGTGCAGCTCAAAAACTATACTGGTCGAAAATTGCTGGGGCTTGGTCAGAATATGTGTTACGATAACGCTCAAAGTAATTCGGAGCTTTGGACTTTTGACCTTGAACTTTCATTATTTTGATTTATCGTCTATACCGGTATTCTTTCCACATGAATGGCGAACCGTTACCTCAAACACCTGACGTACGGCTACCGCGGTGTAGGCCTATCTGGTGGGCTGTCCATCCGGTAGGTTTGCACTTCGCAAACGACGTGGTATATACCACTGGTTGCCATGGCGAAAGTACAACAGCAACATGAGACGGTGTGAAGTTACTTTTTTAATTCTGGATGTTTTATTAGCTGATTACGACTGAAATTCATTGCTGCCAGAAGTAGTAGTCACGACAATTTGGAATATGTCACAGCATTGAGAGCTGTCATATAGTTTCACGCCAAGTGAACGCTGGGCTGACAAAAACAGACCCGGAACTGTGGCTTCCATTTGACATTCGCAGTTGTTACATTGTACACTCAAACGTAGACTAAAGGCGTACTGTATATTTATTTTTTAAATCAGCATTTTGACATCTATTAGTCACTGTACTACTAAGGCATTCAGCTAACCTACATAGATGGCATTTAACAAGTTTTGGTGACTGACTTCCTTGGGTTGATACTGATTCAGGTTTCAGGGTACACACTTTCCTTGTTCAGACATCAGGAAATGTCGTGTTGGAAACTGTTTTGGTGGGGCGACAGAAAATGCACGACCTGAAAATGCAGGACTGGAAAATGACGGACCATGTTAATTAGCGCTTATGTTTTTTACTAAGTTTTTTAACTGACGATATACAGGGTGGCTTTTAAATAGCAACATAATGATGTGCACTAGGATGTTATTAGCCAAGTGTACTCTTGTCATAACATTATCAGATACGTAGAATATCAACAAGCACATGTGTCCAACAGTATTTTCATTATTGTTCAGCAATATCAGCAGTAACAATGATCACTAAATTAGTCTAATTCGAGAAGTGTCTTACGATAGTTCGCCA
>Ga0126335_1002030_pt1 | contig 11833 bp, 10 predicted proteins | sample OlaspJWI45metaG_FD_108409 | JGI IMG/M metagenome (GOLD analysis project Ga0126335, IMG submission 108409) | Marine gutless worms symbiont microbial communities from Oahu, Hawaii - Olavius sp. 1 OAHU.JWI-45 metaG | ecosystem: Host-associated > Annelida > Digestive system > Unclassified | place...
ACCAGAACCACTCCACTGTGTTACAATATGAACTAGGCTAACTGTAGGCAACCGCCATAGGCTAATCACAGCGTAAGGGTCCCAGTGTGACAAAAACCCAATCTGTTGGACCTATAAGCTGCCTAGAATGTCGTGCAACAAGTGTATTGCACTGTGCTATAGTAACTAGAGCAGCTGTGTTAATGTTCCCTCTTTTACTGCAGAACATCATCAGTAATCAGATGAGGCCGCGGCGGTTGAGGGGTTTGCCTGGTTTAGTCGCCTTTTACGACATCCGGCCAGGAGACGGATTGGGTCTATTCTAAGCCCCTGAACCCACACGGGGAGCAGTAAATATCACTACTGAAAATATGATGCAATAATCAAACATATGGTTGTGGTCCGTCATTATCGTGTAGTCAGCAAGGATGCTTATGCTGCTCCAGAGTGACCTTGTCTGTCAGCATCACTCCACACATCAGCATGTGGACGACATTGCAGATTTGGTCCAGCTATCATTTGAGAGGATGACCGGGGGCAGCGCTGAAAATGTGAGAGAGGAAAACGCAGGACATGACATTTGTGAATAAAACTGCTAGGTATGACATCACACTGACAGAAGCGGACGAAATTGCACAACATGACAATGCAGGATATAACACAGATGGACAAATTTCATGACCTGACATTGCGAGACATGACAGTGGCAGACAAAACATGCAGAAAACTGTGCGGCATGACATTGCAAGACATGCTATTACAGGACAAAGTGTGCCTCAAGCGATGTTCACGTTCTGCATTGTCATGCCCTGCAATTTTGTCCACTTCTGCCACGTCCTGCAATGTCACGCCAAGCAATTTTCTTTGTCCATCATTTTCCTGTCCTGCATTTATAGTCGACCTATAACTGGGACAATAGTTTCATGATTTGTCATGTAGAATTAAATATACGGTGTGATACAATTACAAAAACCAATAAGTTTTCTACTTATACAATACATACTATTAAAGTACACAAATATGCACTCAAATAAACATCAAGGGTAATAGTAACATTCTAACTACAAATGCCTGCATAATGTGTCACTTGCGACAATAAAATAAAAAGCAGTGTATATATGAAATCGAGTTACAAGCCATAACAACAACAGAAAACAAATACAACAGTTAAGAGGAAAGACACGAGCTGCTGACCCAGGTAAGTCATCTGCACCCAGAGAAGAGTTGAATGGTGAAATACTACTGCTTGATGTGTCCTGTCGAGAAAACAAGCCATCATCGGCATGGCCAGCTGGCTTGCTCAAAATATTTGCAGAATGCTGTTGATCTGGCAGGTCCATAAGAAAGTTGCTGCTTGTGGCTGCACATAGTAATTCCAATGTTACTGACCACATCATTAAAACAAAATCTTAAATAAGAAAAGAATTATTCATATTATTCATCATACCAATGCCATGTTGTTACAATATAAAGTTGAAATCATGACCAATGTATTTAGGTTACTACATACTCACAAAAACTTTTAGAAGTTTTAGATCTATACCAACTTCACAATTTCACAAACAATGTTAAAATGTCATACAAGATTACTGAATCAAAACCGAACAAGGTGTCGTCCCCGAAGGGATGTAACAATAGCTGGCCCACAAGCGACATTAATGTGGCATATAAGGCGACAAAAGTGTAGCTCAATACCAATGATGGTAGGTGACACGCAAGTGTCGACAAATGGCAACAGTCAATGTCGAAACACATTCCAGACACACAGTCTCATGGCAACACCAGTGTCTGGGTGCCAGAATCACACCGAATGTTGCCACTAGGCAACTCTCGCTTACTTTGTGGGCATTAAAAATGGCTGACTGTACTTCCAAGCGCGAATCTGATGGCAGATTCTGAATCGGGAAGCCCAGATTCTTATTCGAGTTTCCTAGTAACCATATGTCTATCTTGCTTAGTTTCGAAGATATTCGCGTGTGACAGACAGAGACGAATGGACAACGCGGACCATTACTACAGCTGGCACCCACATTGTGGTGGGCCAGCTAAAAATTACACTATAGATCACTAGTATTTCAGTGATAAGAAATCCTTCACTTTTTCCTGCCACTGTTTAGTGTTAGCAAACCGATATGTGATGAGACATTCGACAAGGCTGGATGTAAAATGTAAAAGTGTAGAAGTACAAAAAGTGACAGGATATCAATGCATAAAATAAACTTTTAAAAACCTTAATAAGTAAGGTCAGGGTTGGCTAAGAGTTCGTTTCGTTGGTGGCGAAGTTGTCCTTCGTAGAACCAGGCTGCAGATAGGCTCATAGTCCATCCCCCAGTAAAGCGGCTGGTATTTCTTACCAGGGAACTATGAAAACCTCTGTGAGGACGTTAAAAACCTCAGGAGGGCTCTAACTGTTATATGGTGCTTCTTTCAGTTTCTGCTTAGTACACGTCACCTGGCTCTGGGCAACCTGAGGTGACCCACCAGGTGACAGCGGTCTTTTTGTGCGACTGTTACCCCCAGTATCAACATCAGTCCCAGTGCACGATTCGCCACTGTGGGCGCCTCAAGCTCCCAGTCCTACGTCGGCCTGTGGGGCAGCATTCGCTCTTTCTTGTTTCCATTGGCACTTCCATCGGGCACCTGAGGGTTTCTTCTTTCTTTGAACCATGACTGGTTCGCCTGTCAACTGCAAAGAGCCGAGTTCTTACAGAATGGTTCCCACAAGGGGCCACTCTTCCAAATGTTCCCTCTTTCACTCCAGTCCATCATCAGTAACCAGATGAGGCCACGGAGGTTAAGGGGTGCCAGGTTTAGTCGCCTCTTACGACATCCAGCCAGGAGATGGAGTGGGTCTATTCTAAGCCCCGGAACCCACACGGGGTTTGGCTAAGAGTTAGGCTAAGAGTTAACGCAAAGGTTAGTGGCAGAGTCAGAAATGGGGATAGGACTAGTCTAATGTTGTTATTTTCACACTTCTGCATTTTATAGCCGGCCTCCCAACAACACCAGCCTCTCCATTAATGGAGATTATGGTCTTGCAGCCTGTGTCCTGCGTCGTCACTCAACTGCTCATGTAACTCGGTCGGCTCTGTATTATATATTACTCTGTGATTCTGCCTACAGGTGAAATAAATTACACATTAATGTCTGTATGAAATCCAGAATATTTAAGCAACTCCTATCTGTAACACTGTCAATCTGGCATTGGCCAGGCAGAAGTGTCTACGGTGCACTACTGGCAGTCAGTCACAGTCATAATGAACATATGAACATACGTGAAGTTGGACTGGTCTCATCATTTCTGTCAGTTTTCAGTATAACTTCCAGTGTCTCGTTGTCTATCTGAGCCAGCTCCTCCATGTTAGGGTTTAGCATTGCCTCGAGGCCAGTTATATTGTCTGGCAGCCGGCGTCCTGCATCATCACTCAAATGCTCGTGTAACTCAGTCGGCTCTGTTAGCCACAGACACATCAAGCAGATGTAACAAACATCTTCATCAAGCTAAAACAAATATTCACCACAATAAATTAAGCATACTGGCACAGTCATCTGTGCTGTATAAATGTCAACAATGCTTTCCAAGTTGGAACAATAATGCCTCCACTAGTCACCATAAGTCAGGATCCAATGACCTTCAACTGTACGAATTAACAAAAAAAATCCAAAAGAATCACAAGGATATGACAGTAACAGAGTTTTCAATACCTGTTGAAGCATGAGCTATGTCCTCCCAGTGAAGGTCTATGATATCATCTTCATCAATTGGTTCTTGAGGCAACACATCCAGGTCAGCCTCATCTACAGTTACATTCAGCTTGATAAACTACCAGATAACAATGAACAGACAGAACAGCATCTTAAACAGTGCAAATTAACTGAACTGAAACAAAGTTCACATAAAACCCAATATGCCTAGTGACAACACTTAACAATAACTAACATATGCAAAACCAAATTCAGAAAATGAAAAGAATGCTTCAGGTGCCTTTTACTACACACAAAACAAATGGAGCCTATTCTACAGCTCCCAGAGCTGCACAGTGCATATCTGATAGCGGTAGTAAACTCGTAACTTACCAATATTATGCTCTTTATCAGAGTCTTCGTCATGTCCACTTGCTGGCGGAATGTTGGTTAAGTCAGCGCAGGCTGCTTTAGCCGCTTGCCACGATGACGAAGTTGCTACAGCATCACCCTTCTGATCAGCATCACAAGGCAGCTGGCTCGACTGCGACACTGCAGCATGAGCAGCTGAGTTACCAAATTCCATCATTTCAGCCACTGACGCCGAAGAGAAATGTTTGGTTGAATCTTCAGCCACTGCAGCCAAGGAAGAAGTACTGAGGGAATATTCTTTATCATCATCAGACTCGAGACTAAGGTCATCAACCTTGTCTTTGCATTTGTCAAGTAGTCCACGGCCAAAAAATGCCTCCTGTATCATGCAATGCCCATCAATTAACTCGCATAGAAGCAGCAAATAAAACTAGAAAACTAGCATTACTTTGCCAATCTACATCGACAGCAAAAGCTCAGCAACTAAGGTGATGCACTCTCAGCCAGCAGAAACAGGTTCAACTTCTGCTGCTGCAGCCATCAGGCCAAAACTGCTCCCAAGTTGCAGAAAAGCCTGACATCACATGTGAAAATAACCAAGCCCTCAGATAACATTAAAGAAACCAACTTTTCTATGCCGCAGTTTGAAAAACAAGACACATAAAATGGACATAACAATATCACAAAAGGAACAAACTACCACTAGGCAATTACACAGTAAATAAAAATATCTAACAACACAGTAAAAGACCCGTATGTTTCTACCTGCTGGTAACGACACAAAATTCGGACACTGAAAGCACATAAACACACCTGCAAGTAAGTTGGATAGCTGTCTTCCATGTGAGATTTCTTTATAACTTTCCTCGGACGCTTTGGCTTTAGCTTCTTCTCAGCATCAGTCTTCATCTCATCTTCTGTGAATATGACACATAAAAGAATTTGGCAGATACAATCCAGCCACACAATATTTACCAGGCACCTGTGTTTTTAAAAAGAAATATCTAGCACTGTTTATTATGTGATACAGAGTGTTTATCAGAAACAAAAACAGCAACGAAGATTAAAATGACAAGTTACAAAACCTTAATCTACATAAAATGTGATATGCATAAAAGAAACTGACATGCACATTGTACACTGTTAATGACAAGACTCAAAACCTACCTCTTTCACACAGCTTACAATAACACCAAGTAACTACATGAACTGACCCGTGCTGTCACCGCCTCTGAAGTTATGACCACATGGCGGGATATAAATTTGCTTACTATTATTATTATTATTATTAACCAAAGCATTCACACGCATGCATACCCTGATCAGCACCAGTCGTTTCCATTGCACCAGTGCTTGACATTCCAGGTCTTGTGGAGTTTGTCATAAAACGACCTCCACGCATTTGCCAGCCGCCACGTGACCGACTGCGTGGCATGAAGCCACCGATGCCTGCAATCATAAACTTCACCATCACTGACTAAACGTAACTTCATCTTTAACACTTCAGTTATTATGTACATACACACAATGCTTCCTGGCACAGCACACTGAGAGCAATGACAGGTCACTATATGCGTGAGAAGGAGGCGGTCAACTCGGCTTCAAGTCAACTCGTCTCTAACTAACTCCAAGTGAACTCGTTAACATTAGGGTTAGGATTAGGGCAAAAGTATCTTCTGCAAACCTCTCTACCTTCTGCTGCCAACTGAAAACTTTTTTGTTTGATGTCTCGTTTTCTGATTTGATCCTATAACTAGATTATTATTACATTACATTACAAAAGTTACACTTAAGATTAGTGTTTAGCTTCTTCTCTTCTAGGTTTAGATTGAGCTTTGCCTTGGAGTCCAGTTGATTTGGGGCTGAGTTGACTGTAAACCATATCAGACATAGCTAATCTGCAATTCCTAACAATATTAACATATCCATCAAATCTGCTCCACATTAAATACAAATATGAGCAAGTTTTCTTTTCTTATAATGATGTGAAATCTGTCAATTACCCATGCTACGTATTCTGGGTTTCTTCTTCTTCTCTGGAGAAGCAGCAGAAGCAGAAGCATCAGTCGAGCGCTGTTCTATGGTAGGTGATGTAATGTCCCACTCATCAGCTGCTGCTGCCTCAGGCAGTTTACCTTCATCAGTGTCTGGCATATCTGCATTATAAGCATCACATGCTGCCATCAGAATGCAAGCAAATGCTCAAGTGGGAAAACTTTTCAATCTGCGGTTTATTCACAATATCCTTACAGGCACGCTCCATTTTCTTAGGTTGAGTGGAGCACTGACAGCAGTTTCAAAATAAGTCACCAACACTTAAGAGCAAAATTCCTAATATGCAATTTCTAATAAGCATTAGCTGGCCTCGAGGCAATAAATATGTAACAAAAAATGATTCAATACTGCTACTCCATAGTACAGTGACAAGTTCTCAAACACCTCTCATATGATCCCATTACTGATACATGGAGATCTATTTAACCATGGATAAATAATATAAAACACGACACAACTGCATTAGCATCATTTACATGGTTATATATTTCATCAAGTAAAATTTCACTGCATATGATACAGACCTACTGTGGCTGTTTTAGAATCTGCATTCTCCTGATCATCTTCTGACTTCTCAGACATCATCATCAGAAGTGCTGGATGAGTAGATGCAGAAGGATTCCGCCTCCAACGTGGTTTTTGTTTTTTCTCAGCAAACTTCATTGACAATGTTCGTATTTGATTCAACCCAGATTCAGACAAGCAAACGCCATCCAGGAAGAATGTCTTCGGCACTTTTGGTGGCATGTCTGTACCATAAAAACCAGATACACATGCTAACTAATGCAAACTATAACTCCTTATTCACAGTAACAGTAACTGGGTACACAAACTGCTACAAGTTATTACCATACCAAAAATATATATTTACTTTTTAAAAACAGTGCATTTAATAATCTAATGGCATACAGAATACAACAATGCCTCCAGTCAGTAAACAGTCATACAGAAAATGTTATCCTTAAAGCATATTCCATACGTATATGGGTACAAAATCACTCAACAAAATGCACCCAAATGTATGACAAGCAGCAAACAGACTCTAGATTTCCTTAAAGAAACTTCTGTCTGCCTTGGAACTCCCACTCCAAAAACCAGACATCATCAGCCAGACAGCAGCAAACTATCAACAGTTCCGTTACAACATCACTGCTTCACTCAACAAAACCACTACTGCCACATCTGGTATAGGACAACTATTTGCACTCAAAACTACAAAAGTGGGGTTTATTTCACACCAGAACTTCAAATTGCTGACAAAAGACCACGATCGGTCACACTCGTTTCTAGAGTGAAGAAGCAAGTGGAAGAGCACAGAGTATATGAATTATCTAAAGCAGACATAAGGATAGAAATTACCAAATTCTTTGATAACTGAGTGTGAAGGAGTTGTAACCGGAGTTGCAGGCAGAAGTGGAGATGACACTGGTGGTGTCTCTAGTGGAACAACTACAGCACACACAAGTTACATTCAATGTCTACAATAGCAGTATAACTCTATCAGCACTAATAATTACCATAAACATCAATATACAATTATACATTATAAAAATGACATAAATTTTGACACACACTAACAATGATTTGATGTAGTTATTCAAACCTCAAAATAATGTGTCTGAGTAGACATGTACTGAGAAAATAAAGCAGCAGAAAATTCTTAGAAAGCAAGATGAAGCAGACGCTAAAACTAACACAATTGTATTCAGCTTTCTAAGATTTCTATTTTCTCTTTAAAATTTCTCTCACAGCCTTGTCATTTTCAACCATGTGCCAGACTGGTCTGTGAGCTTTTGAACACATAGTACAAGACACAACTGTAGTACATTAGTGCTTGTGAAACCATTTCACTGTCTCGCTTACCAGGTGCTGGAGCTCCGGTGGTTGGTCGGCAGAGAACACAGTGATAATTGTGGTCAATTGCTAGCTCTGCCTCATCTTCGCTGCTTATGCCATCACATGAAGCATGCAGCCACCTAACAACACAACAGTACATAATACACTGTGTCACACACTTAAATAAAATTACTTACTTACTGAACTATTGCTATCAACACCATCTATGGCAAGTTTCAGTAAACAACAATGGTAATTTCCTCCAAATTAAAGTAAAGGCAGAAACATTCGGACTTCAAGACAGTGCATAAATAAGATATTTGAACTTTGACAGGACTCTACAAACACGGACTGCTGTGACTGAACGAACCTTTCACAATAAGCACATTGCAGTATGAGCTCGCCATCGGTGTAGCTGATGGAACATGCTGGACACATTTCCAGACTGGCGCATGCTGCACACTGCGAGTAGTTGTTCTGCCATGCACAGCCATCAACAATGCCTGGCGACGTAGCACCACAAGTGACACACACAATACACCACTTGCACTTCCACGCACCCTGTGGCACCTCCTCCAGTGGCGGATCAAGACAATATATGTGGAAACTGATATCACACTCGTCACAGAGAATAAGACGACTTTCATCATGAGGCTTACCACAGCCTTCACAGACTGTACAGTCCAGACAACGCCAACCTTTCTGCAGCATTGTCTTTGATATCTGACAACACACACATTACACAACACAACAGCTACATAAGTACATTAGGTAATGAAAATGATACTGCTACCAGATTGAATTTAAATCAAAGGCAAACCACCATGCTGCTTTTGCTCCTGTAACCTTAACTTGACCGGACAACTTTTGAATATGAACCTGACCCACACTTTTGGAATATGTACTGTCATACCAAAAACGAACATTCTAGGTCAAGAATTTCATAAGTTATCGTATATACTAGAACACTATTGATAGCCGTTAACTGCCCTGTACGACAACCAAATAACATTATCAAAGCACTGAAATCAACAGTCTAGAGGCAACATAGAAAAGTACAACAATGAAACACCACGTGAAACACGAGCTGAGCTGCACCTTGATGTTGACACAGTATGGATGGTAGCACTGTCCACACTGGACACAGGCTATTAGCTTGCCTTCCTCACCAACACCATAGCTACCACAGCTTAGACACATGTCCTGCTTCAATGTGAAGTGGTCCCGAGCCGAACACAACACAGTTGTGAAAGCATGGTCGTCGTCATTACCATTCCTATCCTGGCTGCCATTGCTCTATAATGACAAAAAATCAGCAACTTTGCAGTACTAAAATACCTAGCCACTGGCTATACAAAAGTTTACCACTCTGCAATGTATAACTGTCTCCTGCATTCTGAAGCTTATAAGTGTCTCAGTCTGCATTTGACCAGCCAACTGTTGCCATTCACTACCAAGTTTTCATAAGCAAACTTTTTGGGATTGCTAATTTTTTTGCCACCCGCAATGCCCAACACACAGCATCAAAACACTTGCAAATGCCAACAACCTCAATACACATCTACACTGTGTCTAAAAAACGTCCTGTGTGTTGTCACATACAATACAATTTCTAAGTTGTGTCTATTGTAATATTTAACGAATCTGGACTTTTGACTTCCCACGGTATGGTGGGAAGTGCAGAACGTTTTTGAGTCACAGTGTATATACAGAATTGGGCACACTCAATATCACGGTTACAGCAGCCACCAGAGACCAAAAAGCAAAGCTATATGCAACAAAAGCAAAAACAGATATTTGCTACTAACCAACGCAAATTATGCAAAACAAGACAGCAGCACATAAACTGAATAATTATGTTACAATACACTAGGCAACACACTTAGTGGATACCTTATCATAACTGTTCATCTGTTTGAGTTTGGGCTTGGAGGAACGTTTGCGATCAGCTGAGTGTGATGCAGGACGCTTCTTCTTCCCAACTCCAGCTGAACGGCTCTGAAAAAAATCAAATGAGCTATCAAAAACTCTGTAACACAACTAATTCAAATTTGTGTACATACTTTCACCACAGTGATGAAAAAGAGATTCAGTAGCCAAAAAAAACAAGAATAATATACATATATACATAACACTAGTGGAAACAATTACAATAGGTAAGATCTGTGATAATTTACTTATTTATCTCCCGACTTCTCTCATAGTGCAGCAGAAGGTCAGGCAAACTCTGTTGTTTGTAAACAAACAGCAGACACATCCGCTATAGTGAATTTTGCATATGTTTCTTTTCTCTTGTTCTGAACACTACTATATTGCAGCTTTTATCGCAGTCTACTCTAAGAAGTGTCTGCAGATGTAAGTAATATTTTGTTTGTTAAATTTGCTTATTTGTATATATAATGGTATACAGAACCCATGCTTGGCATGTATTTCATATTTGGTATTATTTTGTCAAATATATGGATTTTATTAATTTATTAAGTAACATTAATTTATACTCAGAGTAGTCAGTTACAAATGTGCTGTCAAGTTATGTGTGTTAAATATTCAGATTGCAATATGACAAAGACTCCTAGAACCGACTGGTCACCAAAAAACGTGCCACACCTGTCACACTTCAGAGAGAAGGGTAATCTTATCAACAGATCGCTGCAAAAATGGACTGTCGTATGACCCCAAGTGGCATTCAAAAGCTCTGCGAACGGTTTAACTTCACTGGATCGATAAACAACCAGCCTGGCAACGAGCGTAAAAGTGCTACAACACCACAAACTGACAGGAGAATTGTTAGAACGGCACTGAGAGACCGTCGCAGGTTACTGGCTAATGGTCTACGCGCACGTGTTCCTCGCAAGAAGCCATACCTGAATGCCAAACAAAGGCAGAAGAGACTACAGTGGGCCACAGAACACCTAGACTGGAAACTGGAGGACTGGGAGAAGATCATATGGAGCGACGAAACACGCATCTCGATATTTGGAAGTGATGGAATCAAGTATGTGTGACGACGAGCAGAGTGCACTGTGCCAACCGTCAAACACCCCCTCAGCATTATATGGGGTTGTATGTCCAGGACAGGAGTTAGATGTCTGCAGCTTCTTGATGGTTGCATTAACACAGACAAATACATCTGAAATGTGCTTAAGGCCAAGCTGCTGCCATCGGCAAAAGATGTGCTTGCACCATATATTTTCCAGCAAGACAGTGCACCTTGCCACACTGCTGAAAATGTATCAAGTGGTTCCAGTCACATGGTGTGAAACTGCTGCAGTGGCCTGGAAATAGCCCAGACTTGAATTCAATTGAGAACCTTTGGGCCAGGCTCAAGCGGCTGGTTGCTAAGAGACATTCAAGTAACAAGAATGAGCTAACTGCTGCTGTCATCAGTTGCTGGTTCCATGTGATTTGGGTCTAATGAACTGCAGAACCTCGTGGACTCAATTCCTAGATGCTGCCAGGCAGTTATTGACAGTAAAGGCTACCGAACTCGTTACTAAACCTTATAAGCTGAGCGACATTAACATTCTAGCTAACGAGCGTTGATCAGTTTTTGTGACACATTTCTGACAGAATTTTATTCTTTCAATCACTATTGAACTTTTCTGTGGTTGAAAACAAAACAAACATAAATGAAGTTGTTATAACCCATTAGGAAACCTACACTCCGGGCACTTGCCCGGAGACGGAGAGCGGAGCTCATTGGAAGTGGCTGTTCCAACATCCTCCCGCATTTTTAACTATCACTTCGCTCAAAGCACACTGTTATTTCAGATTTCTAACACTACAAAATGGGAAGTTGACTAATATTATTACAAATTTCACATTATAGAACAATACATTCAATTTGTCTACTATTTACCTGTCGATTCTGCAGTGCACTAATTACTGTTGTGATACGACATTAACC
>Ga0126335_1002031_pt1 | contig 11831 bp, 13 predicted proteins | sample OlaspJWI45metaG_FD_108409 | JGI IMG/M metagenome (GOLD analysis project Ga0126335, IMG submission 108409) | Marine gutless worms symbiont microbial communities from Oahu, Hawaii - Olavius sp. 1 OAHU.JWI-45 metaG | ecosystem: Host-associated > Annelida > Digestive system > Unclassified | place...
AGTGACGTCATCTGCTCACGTGATCAATGAATATGCAAATATTTTAATTTTGTCAACTTGTTGCAGGTTTTATTTTAGTTGTAGCCACGCGCTGCAATAAAAATTTATTGCAGCGCGGTCGACCGCGCTGCAATAAGTTATTTAGTTTTAGTTTTATTTTAGGAGTGGCTACAACTAAAATAAACCTATAATAAAGTGTTTTATTTTTGTTTTATTTTAGTTGTAGCCACGGCATAAGAGACGGCATTTTGTCTACCGTCATTGACTAAATCTCACGGAATTTTGATTATTGGTATTTTAGTTTTTCAGTGGGATGTGTAAAATGAGAAATGTGGAAATTGACAGTTAGTAATTTGTGGAATTTTGCTACGGAATCATTATGCACTATGCCCTTTGTCGATTTTCCCGTATTCTGCTATTTAATGTGTATTTTTAGTTACTCTGACAGTTCCACTGACCAATTGGCGTGCATCCATCGGCCAACTAGCGTACTTTAAAAATTGATAAGTAGGGTTATGGTTAGTGTTATTGTTGGTGTTGTTAGTGTTCAGTATGACGTCAGTGTCAGTGTTGATCGGTGGTGGGTCGGTGGAACCTTCAATGTCAGTCCATATTTCCCAAGTTGCCTTAACAATGTAATCCCAGTAAACTCAGTCTCAGAACTTCAGAAGCAGTCCCAAAGGCTAGCCAGGCTCAGCAAAGCATTGTGACTTGGCTGAGTTGTGTGGCCACATACTTCTTTACTTACTTTAGATTATGCTGATGTGATCAGTTAAATCTGCCATTAGTTAATTAGCATGCAATGTAAATGTGTCTTGCTGTTTTGCTGCAGATGGCAAAGCTATTTAAACTTTTGCCGATACCTGCCAGTGGAAGTGAGTATGATGTGCTGTTTAATCCCAAAGACTTGACTGAAGCAACAGTCAACAGTGTGCTTGAAGTATATCACCCAGATGCCTTGAACAGCCGACTGCTGGTACAGGTCCGGATGCTGAGAGATGATGTCCAGCAGCCTAAAGATACCATAAGTCTGTCAAGCAATATTGTTAAGATCTTCTCTATGAAGATGCACAAAGATGTTTGTGTTCGTGTCGTTTCACTGTCGGATGTGGGCATAACGCTTGTTGAGGTATGTGATGCAAAACTCTCAAACTCATCGTCGTTGTTATAATTAAGTATGTAGGCGTGAATACGGAAACGAGGCAAAGATTAAATGCATTGCATACTTCATTTGTTGTTCATGATATTTTGATGTTTTGTTTGTTTGAAGCAAATTTATTTAATTGAGGCTGCAATGCTTGGTGACTGTTTGCTTTTAGTCGCCATGTGTAAATTGGCTTTCTTACTTACTTGATTCTTGGAGGCTTGGACCATGACTCAGCTTGGCCAACGGAGTTTCCTGTCACAACTCCAGCCTTGTGGAATCCATTTCCGACGTGGACAATTCAGATATGGATTTTTTTTACCAATCGCTTTTCACATGTCTACAGCTGAACCTTTGAGAACATATTTTTAAGAGTGATGCATGCATTTAACATTTTACACCGAGAACCATTGCTGTTGTTGCTTTGCTGCAGATAACATTCAAGGAGCAATACTGGGGCCGTGCTGATATGTGGGACGTACGCAAGCTGCTGCTCGGCAACTGTATCTATCGTGGTCAGCGTATCCAGTGTTTCCAGCATCAGTATGCTATAATTGATGACCTGTGGTGTGACGGTGAGCGAGTAACATGCGGCTGTGTTGTTGCTGACACACTGTTTGCATTCCGCTCTTTGACATCACAAGTCAATATCTTCATTCAAATGAGTGCGGAGATGTGGTCTTTCGATCGCTATGGGTATCTCCATTTTGAGAAGACGGTTACATTTCTTGAGGATCTTTTCCGGCTCTGGTCTGAGAAGAACAGTAACCATGACCTTACCCTGACACTGTTCTCAAGATCATTCTATGATGCCAAGTCATTTGATGAGTTCCCAGAGCCAGTTCGGCAGTGTGTGATGAAAGATTGCCGGGGCCGGTTCTACGAAGACTTTTACCACGTCGTGATACAGAATGAGAGATGTGACGACTGGATGAAGTCACCAATCCTCAACGTACTTCGTACTCTGTTTGACCAGTACGAGAAATCGGTTGTTTGCTGCCATGGTAATGGATCTTCGGATTCGACTGCGGAACAAGTAAGTGGTCCGTGGAAGGTGTCGGCTGCAAGAGGGGTCCGGCCTTCTCCACAAGAAAAGGTTGTCAGAAGTTCCTCAATAAATATAGCTGTTCCACACGCTTGGAATTCTACGGCAGCTGAAGGCAATGTTTTGGAAGTTCTCAACATGGGGCTGAATGTATTTGAGAAGTATTACGTCGACCGAAGCTTTGATCGGACGGGGAAGTTGTCGATTGTACTGACCCCAGGTGCAGGTGTCTTTGAAGTTGATCGGCCACTAGCGAACGTCACCCGACAGCGCACAATCGACTGTGGTAGTAGCAGTAATGTGGTCTGCATGGCTGCTCAGCCAGAGCATTCCATACCATTGTTTATTTTTAGCCAAGCCGATGGCTACAGCAGGGACTACAGCATCCCACACTGGATCAACTACAGCTTCTACACGTGCCGCGATCAACTTGACACACAAATTCTCGGTAATTTTGCGCCATGGTGCGATGTGCCGTTAAGTCTGAAGGTGACCTCGACTGCTCCAGATCATGACCTTATTTCCACGTTCCTTCCAAATGAAGCGTTGTTGCCGATTGACTACAAGGAATATGATGCGCAGACTTTTCGTCGACCTGTGACACACGTCCGAGCGCTGCAGAACAAGAAAAAGACTGGTCTGCGGCGTCGCCGTCGTTGTCGCCAGCTGACTTCAAATGCCCTGGAAACTATCGTCAATAACTGCTGCAGGTGACTGTTGAATATTCGTAAATTAAACACATCTCTGGGGTTGGGTCGGTTGTACTGTTTCCATTTCTGGTTCGGTTCGTTTAATGCAGTAAAACTGCAGTTTCAGTTCAGTTTGGTTTTACGTTACTCACTTACCGAATACCTGTTTTTGCTATAACTCCCTTATTTGAAGAGATGCCACTATTTTGACGAGAAATTTACTTCCACCCCCACCCCTAGTAGTTGTCCATCTAGTGTCACTAGGCGAGTCCAATGAGGTGTCTTATGACCCAGGTGACCGTGACCTCAACCTTCGTCTTGTTGAGTTATTTGTTGTTTGCTGTTTTATGGTTTACCATTTCTGGTGAAAATAAAGATGATGCCATACTCTTGCCATTACAAGGTCAAAACCTCAGTGACTCACTGGCCAGCTATCATTTAATCATTTTGTGTAATTGGGGATGACACCTTGTTTTAATTTTTCTCGAATTTGTTAGGGTTGTTATGGTTCCACTGCTTCCATTTCTGGTTCGATTCGATTCGGTTTTCGTACAAAAACCATGGTTTTGGTTTTGAGTTACTTAAAGCTGCTTACTTGCCAAACTACTGATGATTTCTTTCGTCATTGCCTGCATAATGTATATCTTTTCATACATCACCAACGATGAACATGAGTTAATGAGTTAATAGCGTGACTTCAGTTAATTCAGTTGACTTGTAGTCTCAAACCGTGTGCAGGGTGCTAAAAAACGTGGTTTTGGTTCAAGTCGGTTTTCATATAAATTCATGGTTTCTGTTTAAAAACCGCTAACAGACCTAAAATTTGTTCACATCGTAATGCTCCACTGTGTGTGAACCCCCAAACGCCAGGTCTATAGAACTCGACGTAAGCTCACTGCTGTTTCAAGACAATGAAACAGAGATGAAACTGCTGCATCATTATGTCAGAGAGCTGGGTGGTGTTGAACGAGAAGTGCCATTTATTTTATTTAAACTATTTGAAACAATGGTATTGCTGCTGAAACTGTACTATAATTGTTTTACTGTATAGCAAATGGGCAGATGTGTCGGCTCTATCAAAAATCTACATGTCTTCATCGTATGGCGGAACAGAGAGGAAGATTAATCCCGACTGGATTATTGGCAGCGTTGGTACTCCCGCAGCCCACTGTTGCAGTGATCCGGTGCCTGGACTTCCTCTTATTAATCCCTTCTCACCTCAGCGGCTGCATTTCAAGGTGACAGCAAACCAGCGACGTTGGTCTCATGCCTTCATGACTGGTGCAAGAAGTTCGAAGTCTGTCCAGTCAAACCAACCAGCTCGCAGACGTGTGGATGTGGGCTCTGCCGACCTAAGTGGAACCTCTCCAGTGATGCCGAAAGACTCAGTGCTGCTGGGTAGTGATCTGCGGGCACGCCATGCCAGAAGATCAAGAAAGATATCGGAAGGTAGTGACGCCAGTGGTGGAGCGTTGCGGAGAACGGTTGCCGGATCTCCGCTGGAATATCGTGAAACTGGACTTCCGGTGTGGAATTCGGCTCTCATGATGGGTCGAACCGAAAGTACTTCCAGCATTCCAAACATCGGACCGGTAGTTGGTTCACTGACTTCTTCTATGGGAGGGTTCTTCTTGAACGGGACACACCGGTCTCGGTACTCGACATGTGAGAGTGATGGGGGCTGGGGAACTGCTAGCATTGACCGGGAATGGTCTGCTCAACCGCAGTCTTCAATGGACTGGAAGTCTTTAGCATATCCACCATCGTTGCCGCTCACAACTGATTTCTTTCCCGACCGACGCAGCCTGGAAAATGACTATGTGACTTCGGAGTATACTCTGCTGCCGGAGGACATGTGTGCAGATTTGAACATGAGTCCAGATCGGGAAAAAGTAACTGCTCCGCTGGTGTACAATCAGATGGTGGTCCAGAGGCTGGCACAGAACTTCCAGATTGTGCTGCCGTCCAAGCCGTCTTCAGCCAATGTTGCTACAACATCGTCATCCATCGGAAACCAGTCGCGGACTTCGCTAACCAGGAAGCTTCCCGGTGCCGAGGTCGGCTCTTCGTCAAAGGAAATAGTTCTGAGTGTGGGTCGTGTGTTTCATGTTCTGACTCTGAGTGAGCCAGTCATACGGGTGAAGAGCTACTCCCCACGGCATCCGTTCCCACGAACCTCGTACAACTACACGTATCGGTTCCGTGTTCCCGACTCGCCAGCTGGTTTTGACATATCTTGTACCCAGTTCACGTGTGAGCCTCTTGAGCTATACCGGTGGAATTATGTTGATCAGTACCTGAGCACTCGTGGAGAAGACCGCACGTTTCGGCTGCAGGAATCACTGAAATACTGGCGTGCTCGGTTCTGCCTTATCCACCTGGATGTCAGTGGCTCAAAGAGACTGCAGGTTAGAGCTGGATGTAACTAATTACAATCGTGAAAATCACTGGAAAGAAACATATTAGTTAACTGTTACTTTAAAAAAGGTCATACACTTGATGTAGCGCCCTTTAGTGAAATAATCTCACTGCAGGAGTGCTCAGGTATGGCACGCATTGTCAAAGGATTTCACAGTTTTACATGCACACCCACGCGTTTATCCACGAATAGAGTGAGCCGTAGTTGCCATTGCCTTCCCTGCCAAAGCTGGTCCTTATTTACCGACCCCGAAGGAATGGAAGGCTGAGTTGGCCTAGGTGCCACTACAGTGAGTAAACAGTCTGCAGCAGCCAACTTGTCATTGAGCACAACTCTGAGCGCTCTGATGCTTCATACTTGGCAGATGTCTAGGCAAGGAGGAGGAAACTTTACGGATATGTTGAAAACGATTTCTTTCGACTTGACACAGTTCAGTTTCAGATTATTCTCCTCAGCCCAGATCTTGACGTTCATCAGCTCGCTCGTACTGATGTCTGAGTTGACTGCTGGCACGATGACGTCGATGTCAGCGCATTAGGGGTTCTCAACGTTTATGCGCTATACAAATCTACGCACTTACTCACTCGTCAGCAACCTTGACTAGCGCATTGCCAGTGTGCTGTGACGATGAATGACGCAGGACCTACAGAGGAGTCTTGAACTATGTTAGCCAAGATGTCCATGAGTTCTAGAATGCTGCCATCGAACTTGGTGCAGTCGATAATCCAGTTATAGATGGCATCAGGTAGCGCCTTACGAGCCATATTTTCCATAAGGGTTGAATGCCTGGCCATATCAAAGGCTTTGTTGAAGTCTAAACGCGAACACACAGACTAACGGCTTTGTGGTTAACTTGTTGAAGCTGGTGTGAAGCAGTGTGATGAGGGCTGCGTCTGTGGAGCCACTAGGTCTGAACGCGAACCGGTCTGCAAAGTGCAATCCCGGCGGCGGCTGCTGCAGTGCTGGGTAGATGTAGGTCCTAGCAACGTCTCTCTCCAGTATGCGCGTCAGCACTGGTGTAATCGAGATGGGCCTGTAGTCACTCGCCTCTGTTGCATGCCAGTAGGCAGGGGGGTACGTTGGGTACATACGCACCCCCCTCCCAAATAAGTAAAATGTAAAATAAAACAGCAAAGTTTGATTCAGTTTCGTTTAATTTTGTGGGGGTAAGGTCCACTTTTTTTTTACAAAAAGCACCCCCCCCTAATTTTATTTAGTAAATACTAAATAGAATTTGGCAGCACAAAAGCACACTGCCAATCATCAATTAAACTTCACAAATATCTTTAAAATGCTGTCTTGAATCACACGCTCTAATGCACCTTTTAGCAACACATTTTGTCTTATCACATTCCCAGGTTTTGTCAACTGATAATTGAAGTTTTTCTATGTAGAAATAACACTGCAGACCAGAAATAAAGTAACTGATCAGTAACTTGACACTTCTGCATGCAGGCTGGTGAGTCCATGTACGATCGCTGTGATGTGTTCGGCTTCCGTAACCAGTACAACCACGTGCTGCTGATCGAGGGTCTGATGAAATTTCTTGAGACCGAGAACAAACTGAAGCGTGTCTCGACCAACAGCTACAGTCGTCGTGACTCTCTTATGAACCTCGTCTACCTCGCCGGCACCCGGGACCCGCTCAGTATCTTCTTCAATGCCGTCGTTGATGATCATCCGGATTTTCTGCCGTCCTCGTCGCCGGAGAAGGTGATGCGGAATCCGATGGGGGATAAGACGATTGAGAACACTGAGGAGCCACTGGTTCCGGAGTCTCTTGCAAGTTTGTTGGAGATCGAGCCCTCAGAACTGGAAGAGAGGGTAGTCCGAGCGGTCAAAGAAGTGGAGCTGGGATGGGATTCATGGATTGACTGGAGACTCGCCAACTGGGACTCCAAACGTGGCCGTAAGTGGCTCACACCGTGGTCCGACCGGGTTGATGTGATCTGCTGTCTGACTGATCCCGTTGACGGTCTTGGATTTGTTGAGACTCAGCCCGGATCAGGACTTCACCAGCTACCGGACCACTGCTTCATCTCTGCAGAAGCTACCCTTTGGGCAATACGGGCTGTGGAGGGCGTGGAAACTCTGAAAGCTGCAATAGAGTACATGCAGCAGCTTGTTGATGATGGTTGTATCCGTCATGCCAGTGGCGATAAGAACCTTCGCTTCATCTACGGCTTCTACCTCTACTTTGTCGTCGATGTTGACCGAAGACCAGATTCCAATATTGTCCTGCCGCTGGGGTACACGGAGGACCAAAACTTCGAGTGGGAGTGGTGCGAGGTGGCTATTAGCCAGAACAGTTACCGGTCGATGCCGGCCTGTATCGAGATGTTCTTCGAAGGTCCGCCCGCTGCCCGTCCCACTGAGACTTCCGCCTACCATCCCAAATGTCGGCACAAGGAGGTGTCGGTGGATGTTGATCCGGGTCGAGTGAGTAGCCGGGAGGTCTGGGGCACCGCACGCTACCATGCCACATTTAGTCCAGACACTGCGTTTGAACTGATTGTGGAGTGGCTAGCAGCAGCCGGACCCATCCTGGGTGACCTCATCGCTACCTGGTCAAGGAAAGCCAACACTAATGGACTTCACTTTCTTCCAGTACCACATGACCCATTTGTACTCCCAGACATGCCGAATGCCGATCCTCTCCGAGCTCCGATCTTTGTACCTTTGAACCTCACCTGCCTTTGCGAAGAGAACACCCATGATCCGTTCAATGACTTCCCAGAGGCGAGTCGTTCCAGCCGGCTACTGCTGCTCCAGTTCAGCATACTGGATCTGTTTGGGTTTATCCGTGACCGGCCGCCGACTCCAGGCACTGTGGCTGGGGTCGTACCCTCAGAGTGGCCTCAGTTTATTCACTGCACCGGCGGCATGCTGGTAACCGTACCCAACCTTGAACACCTTACCGCCGACACCAAAGACCATGACAAACTCCTCTACCGTAGCTACATCATCCGCCAGTGTCAGCTGATAGGACTGGGGGACGTCTCACACCGCCTACCAGCTGGGTTCCTGTGGACTTGGAACTTCATGCTCAACAAGCGGTGGCGTAACATGGTGACAGGTGATGAGATGCTGCAGGACCGCATGTTGTCGGACTTGCGTCGGTTCTGCGCTGGGTCAGACGGCCGGCTATTGACACACTGGCAGCGAGCTCGAGCGCTCAGCGATGCCTACCGCAGATTTGAGCAGCTTCGTACCGGTAGCCAGGAAGAAATCAGCACCGAATCAAATGGCTAAACTGCCGATGTTATTATTATTACAAATACAAAGATTACAGTGACGCTATCGCGCGAATGCTACAGGGGCACTTTACAATAGTTACCCTTTACAATAGTTACAAAGTTGCAGTGAGACTAAACAGTAAACAGTATGACGGCAGCGGTGACAGGCCACAGACGTCGGATGGTCAGGTCAGTTTCCGTTGAAACTGCGGTGAAAAAGGAGTGTTTTCAGTTCTTGGAGGAAGGTCTGTAGGGACGGCGCGTTACGGACAGACGCTGGAAGTTCATTTCACGTTCTTGCTGCGGCCACTGGGAACGTGCGGTCGCCAAGAGTGGACCGCCGAGTGGCGGGAACAACCAGAGATGTTGTAACGGAGGACCGCAGATGACGTCTGCCTTCCACGCTGGCAGTTCGACGAAGGCTGTCGGCAAATATTGACCTACTTGATCGCTGCGTTCTAATACCTGCATGATTGTCATAAGTATTATGTTTGTAATTTGGCGGAGTAGTGATATGGAGTAAGGAACTGAAGATATTCACTGAACTGTGAATCCTATCTGCTCGATACTTTTCCTTGTGCCCAAAAGTGGTATTTTCATTGTAATATGTTACTTTTTTGTAACATTATGGCACTGTAATCATATCTGATCGTAATGCTGATTGATGATGATGATGATGATAATAATAAAGATAATCATGCTTTGACTGCAGCAGTGTCTGTAGCCAAAGAAATTTAACACTTTGTGATTTGTTAGTAGTAGTAGTAGTAGTACTTTAATAACATATGACAAACGCACATGCAACATCGAAATATAGCAAAGGAGAAATACACTGCAGTTCCTTCTGTATATTAGTATGTGTCATTAATAGTTTATCTTTTGAGAGTTTTGTTATTGTTTCTGGTTGCATCTGCAGTGTTTTCAAGCACAGTGAGATGCCTTTTCTATAGTCTGCAGTTATCATTAACCTCCACCAGTCTGCATCATATGCATGAGATGCAGTCGACGATGTAGAGCATCTGTCAGTCTGTCTGTCGTGTGCAAACACGGCTGAACGGATCGAGGTCCTGCTTAGAGTGGAGATTCTTGGAGACCCAAGGAACATTGTGTTAGATGGTTGTCCCGATTCCCGCACATATTCGATGCGGCCTTTGTGAAATTTCTTTGGCAACGTATTCTGGAACTGCTGCTGCTATGTGGTGGGACGATTCTGAGTTCAAAGGTGATTCAGTCATTCATAAAAACAGTTGATACATCACAGGAAAATCGGAACAATTAAATGCTAGTTAAGTTAAAAGTTGCAATAGCTAAAATATGGCACATAAGCACTAGTCAGCATAAACGTGTACACGTAAGTCTGATGTCATCTCGATAAAGAAGCTGTTCAATTTAGTGCCATACAGAACTATTTTAAAATGTGATTGTAAATGTAACTGGTTTAGGAAAAGTTTTGCGTGATAAACCACCTTCTTAGTTTCTTTGTGCAATTTGGGATATTTAAACTGCCCGCCACAATTTTCTTGAGACAGTCTGCCAGCCATGGATGAGGGACATGCTTCAGTGATTTTGAAATATTGCTGCTTATTATGCAAATGTGTTTTATTATTCAGCAGATAAACCGGTCCAGTTACCGCACTGCAGCATATGTAATAGGCCTACATGTACATTAATAAAGTCCTTCCCAAGCCACACGCGACCACTGGATTGCGCTCATCTCCGTTTCTGTAGCCCGCAGGCAAACATCAGCTTAAGCTACAAGAAAGTGTGTGTGTTGAGGCTTGACGTTCCACACAACACTTTATAGATCATTTCGGGGACTATTTTCACAAGCCAGACGACCCAACCAATAGCGACAAAGCATTGAAGGCATCTGGCTAGTGTATTGCACGGCGTATCTGTTTACTTCCCAGCCGAAGCTGGTACTCGTTTACCAACCCCAGAGGGATGGAAGGCAAATAAATTATGTCTAGAAGTTGACTCGTCTTCGGTGTTACATGTATGTGGTTTTCCTAATAGACCCCCAACAGAATGCAAGCTCTACGCGAGGCTGTAATATTACTAAATACGTAGCCTACAGATTTTGGTATTCTAAGGTTGAAAATTCGTGGCATTAATTATCGGATCATGTGCTGCTGTGCATACGAATAAGTCTTGTTCTGAATGGTATTATTATGATATTATTAACGTACAGTTTTGGTTTTACCAAGGGCGTATATCATTTTCTGTTTGAAGAATATATAAAACTATTAATATAATCATTAAGGCAGTCCAGAAGAATCAAGATAATTATGTAATGCTATTGTTCATTCATATTTTTGTGCTTGCGTCTGTGGCTGCAGTTTCTTCGATAGTACTGCAGCTGTGCATGTCGCGGACGGCATCGTGGTCCAACGCCTATCACAGTAAAATAATACTCGAAGCAGATTCTTTGTAGTTTTCAAAATGTATAATATAGAAAAAACGAAACATAGCAATTGCCAATTAGACGAGTTATACAATGACAAGCAGCATGGTGGTAGCGTGCGTCTACTCAATTTGACACATCCACCACCCAACAGAAAATACACAAGTCACAGACTGCAACCAACTAACTGTCTGTCTGCCGGGTTCTAGCTGTCCGGACACAAGACTACACTTGTGTCTCAAAAAATATATGCGACTACGTCTTTGACGATAACTTGAATAGTAGGCGTCTGATTTTAACATATTGTAACAGTTTTTGGTACAGTTATTACTTAGACTATAGTTCATCGACAGGTAATTTTACTTTTCCACCTCACCTATTTTGTGCAACTGTCTTACCTTGGGAAATTGCTGAACCCGAAAATTCATAGATTTAGCCATAAGCAACTTTTTGTCATATCAATAAACAAAGTTCAGCAATAATTTATTTGCATGTATTGGCTTTCAACTCAAGTTTGTGTTATACAAGCTCACAACAAATGTTCAAAATGTATCCCGTGTGCACGCACGCACGCTGTCAGTGGCTGCCTCCACTGGCTGACAGCCAAGTCAATGATGTGCTGCTGCACACCATGCCAGACGTCGTGGAGACGTTGCTTCAGCTCATCGATGTTGTTGATTTATATACCCGCTGCTGCATGATGCCCCAGATTTTGTAGTCGACGGGATTCAGTCTGGACTGTTGGGCGGCCAGAGGTCAGGACCAATGAAATCAGGCGTCTCTCTCTGCAGCAACTGGATGGTATCACGGGCGCGATGTGCTGGAGCGCTGTCTTGCTGGAAGACAAATGTGTCGCCTGCTACCTGTTTAATGGCTGCAATCATCTGATGAGAC
>Ga0126335_1002032_pt1 | contig 11831 bp, 9 predicted proteins | sample OlaspJWI45metaG_FD_108409 | JGI IMG/M metagenome (GOLD analysis project Ga0126335, IMG submission 108409) | Marine gutless worms symbiont microbial communities from Oahu, Hawaii - Olavius sp. 1 OAHU.JWI-45 metaG | ecosystem: Host-associated > Annelida > Digestive system > Unclassified | place...
CTGAAGGAAGCCAGTTGCCCACTGAGATAGGCTTCAGTCCCACCAGAACCACTCCACTGTGTTACAATATGAACTAGGCTAACTGTAGGCAACCGCCTCTAGGCTAATCACAGCATAAGGGTCACAATGTGACAAAAACCGAATCTGCTGGACCTATAAGCTGCCTAGAACATCGTGCAACAAGAGTATTGCACTGTGCTTTTGCACTTGCCAGCCAGATGTACATGCATTATATTTGTTTTTTCTTCAAAGCGTCTCCAAAGTTGACTAATAAGTCAAGTATCAACAAGAGAACAGTGTCATTCTTATGCTGTAAATTGTTCACATTGTCAACTGTTGTGTAATAATCTGAACAAGACCAGTTGTTAAACTGATGTATGTCAAGCAAGTCGGTGACAAAATGAAAAGCTCATTCAGAGTTGCAATTAATAAGAGCCATGGTTGCTGAGAAAAATATGAACATTGAGTTGCATAAGTTTGACAACATGTTACATATTACAAATTGTTGACCTGCACATCTGTGTCAGGAAAAATCTCGCCAGTACCGTGCAGCACAGAGACAGAGAGAAGATAAAGAAATGGCTAAAAAGAAACAAGAGCAACGGGGAAAGGTAAGGACTGCAGTATTTCTTGTAGCATTCTACATCAGTCAATTTCTGTGGTTTTGCAGTTGACCAGATGTTTGGGAAAACTGTCTCCCACAGTCGTTAATATCTTATGTACATCATTTATGTCAACAAGACCATATGTTGTCTGCTGCCATCCAAGTCAGAGAAGACCGTGCTGCCTTCATCAACTGTTCGCAACAGTCATCTTCATTGTCAGTGATGTCACATGTCATGTACAGTGTCCGGATGTTTCACTGTGCTTCGACAGCTCTGACGCTCAGTTCCTGATTCTATGTTACAGTCACTGATCATTTCGTTGGTCATGCTACGTCTCGACTATGTCATCGTGACTCATGGGGCTGCCTACGGCCCAGCTTCATCAACTTCAGTCGATATACTCAATGCTGCTGCAAGACTGATATGTCAATCGCTTCTGTATGACCATGTCACTCCGATGCTCAAAAACTTTCACTGGCTGCAACCCCCCAGAGTGCATCAGTTTCAAGCTTGACATATTAATATACCAATTTCTGCATGGTCTGGCACCACAGTATATGCCCAGCCACGTTCAACATGTTGCCAACTGTAATTGTCGCCGTCTCCATCTAGTGATTTGCTGTATGTGTCTTGCCACCGTCAGTGATTGTGCATTTCCAGAGGCAGACAGCCGCCTTTGGAACAGTCTGCCATATGATGTCAGTGACCTCTGCACCGATGCTTATCGTCTTTCAGAAAAGTCTGAATACCTATCAATTCCGTCGATCTTACAATATTGACAAAATTGTCTCTTCTGTCTGGTTCACACCATGCTTAGTGGCCTAGCAGTTTTTATACTTAGGCCACTATATTAATCTGTTATTATTTGTGGCCTTGATATGTCAAATTTAAAACACATCGTTATTGTTACACAAGTGCCTCTTGATATGCAGAGTTTGTCGTTGTACATAGAGTTGTTCACAATTTGTTCTGTGTCAGAAATGTTTGATGTAAAAGACGATACATGTCTGTTTTATTTAAGTCATCTGTTGCTGTCACTTGGTGCATATGTGATATGTGGAACTTTTCAGTTTAGTTTTAATTTTTTATTGCATCCTGTGTGTGTATTTTATCTGTCCTGTCTTGTTTTTGAACTGTGTGTTTTTGTGAATAAAGATGGACATAATGTATTAATGTATTATAATCTGTTGTCTCTTGCATATATCATTAACTACTGCTGTGTTGAAGGCTGTAGCAAATGAAGATCGTGAACATCAGCGGAGAGAAAGACTTGATGAAGATCGCAAAAAGTATGATTCAGTGGAAATTTGTATATATTTATCTCATAGTAAAATATGTGTTGTGCAACTTGGCAAGATTTGCTGCTTGAGTTTAGGCTAATTTGTGCTACACTGACTGTTTAGTTGGCATTTACTATATGTATGCACATTGTTTAGATATATTTGTTATTGTAGAAAGATGAATGCTTTTCTCAGTCAGTTTGAAAGCAAATCGAAGCATTCCACAGTGAGTCGTGCAGCAGCTGTTACAGCTGGTGTTACATCAAGTAACAGTAGCAGTCAGAGTGAGTATATTCTGGTGCTGTTCTAACTTGGTTAAGTCGTGTTATTTATAGTGAATTTTTTAATGATAATTTATACAATCTCTCAAATTTGGTATGATTTTTATGAACAAACATTTTAGAGCATTCTCGTCACCGTTTTTAGACTTATACTATTTCACAAGCTTTCACTTACAATATCAGTTTCCTTGTACTGAGCTGAGTCGTTTTATTATCTGAACTAATGGACAGAAAATTGATAGAAGTCAATATAAACAGCATCATCCTCATATTGAACTGCAGCTTTATAGTCTGAGCAGTTTTGTTGACAAAAATTCTGTAATCACCCACCCTTAGCAATACTGAGAAAGTTGTCTACAATGTTATGCTACTGTAAATGTTTGTAGAAGATGAAGCAGATACAGAAGCTAGTCATGATGAGGGCTGTTCATCTTCACTTGATCTCCTGCATTCAGCATTCCCTCATCAGTCGGAGGAAGAGCTGAGTGAGTTGTTGATGCTGTGCAATGGCAATGTTGACTCTGTCTTCGAGATGCTGACTTCTTGACAGGATCTAGACTAGCACTGCCAGACTGTTAGTCTCGTTTCTTGTTCTATTATGCCGTCAAGTTGCATTGTGATAATAGTAATTGTACAGTATACATTCAAGTGCCTGATATATGCATAGTATGAGTATATGTTTTATGACAACTTAATAAGTAATTTCAGAGACGAGTCTTTCTTGGCAGACAGTTGCACTGGTATTGATTACTAAAACCGAGTAACAATGTAAAATGTATGCCAAAAACTGAAATATGTTTAGCACAAAAACAACATACTGCAAAACATTGGTTTAGTCATCTTCTGCAACATCCAGCCATGAAACAACCCCACAACACACACACGGCTCCTGGTCACATCTACATTGTACTTTCATTAAGCCTGATATAAGCTCTTTCTAGCCGCAACAACTTTTTGACTGTATTGTAAAGGTATATTGATTTAATGTTTCTTGTTTTTGAAAAGTAAAAGCAAAGTCCTTAACAAGCTTCATGGACCCACTGAAGCTTGTTAAGGGTGTTGTCCTTTGTACTGTCCTCTGTCAGCCCATTCTTACCCATTTCTATAGTCCTCAATCAGATAGTTTAAACATACTGTATATAATGTTCTTAAAATGTTGATTGATTTAGATTGTTCATCTGAATTGTTATTAATCCACATACCTGCATTTGAACTGAAGGATTTTGTTGTACATATGGCATAGTTCCACAGACTGCTGTCACATGTTGTGCAATCTAAGTAATACGCAGTAAGAACAATTGCTACTTGTAATTATGTAACAGACTGAACAGTTGACTGATAATTTCTAAGTGCCGAGCATAAAACAACACATCAAATTATAAAATGTCCAGCCCTGAGCAGCTTCAGTATCATTATAAGAGTTGACAAATTTAGACAATAAAACCATTGCATCACGAATTTACCATTAATTTTCATGACTGTTACAGTTACAGAAAGATTCTTAGCTAACTGGTGTTAAGATACTACTGGTTCCCTGTCAACATTACTTAGTGTCTGATAACACATGGTTGTATCGCTCAGTTGAAGATAAATTCTCATGGCAAATGGAAATGCTTGTCAGACAACTAAAGGAGTTGTATGCAAGACAAATGTTTCATACCTATGTGACTTTTTACAAGCAATTAACTGTGATTTGCCCTGCAAAAACAAGCCAACTAATACATAGCAACAGTGTAAAAACAACATTAACCAGGTAGCTCCAAGTGGCAACATGCCAGTGCTGTTATTTTCACATTTACTGACGTCTTAAAACTATGAAACAAACAACATATGTATATAGCACGGCTGTCAGCCCATTCTGGAATGACTCAAATTCACAGGACTCATCATGCATGTGTGGGACTCGAGTCACATGCTGTACTGCTGTGCTGAATTTGTATCACCCATGTTCCACAGTGTTCCTTTGCCACCACAATATATATTTCAGGCGAATGTGTTGAAAGTTGGTTCATATGTTCAAGAGTTGTCAAGCTGACGAGGCATAAAACACAAATGGCATGACCAAACTGTATACTTTCACCCCAATTACTGTATATACTGCTAGTAAATAACAATGCAAGGTTTTACGTTCCACTCAACACATAGCAAGTCACTTCAGATGACTCTGTCCAAGCAATCGACTGCACTAGTACTGACAACAAAATCAAACTAACAAGCATGCTACAGAACCCCAGGTTTACGGCATCTGGCCATGAAATGGACTAGGTCTCTACAGCGACAGGAACCTGCATGGGGCATTCACTGCTAACAGATGTCTTCGTTACATGGCAAGTCAGACTACCCATTCATTTACGGATGCAACTAAATTATTTGTGAATTACCACAAAAACATCAGAAACATATTTACAGACAAAATATGCTACAACAGCATCAAACAATGTAACCCTGTATCAAGTGTAAACTGTCAGTCTGACTAGTACTCAGACTAAAAACCATTTCTAAAACATCACAACTGTCAGTGTCGTATCAGCAAACAGCATTTAATTGACACAACCTCTTAGGATTTATAAAATGCAGCCAATTCAACTTCCTCAAAGTGAGCTTTGCTGTTCATGTGGGCAGAATACGGCTGTGGGCCATTTAGCTGCTTCTGACAAACTTCACAGAAATACTGGTTGTTGGCTGCAGGAGTAGTACTCTCCTTATCATAGGCTGACTTGTATGGCTTGTATGCTAACAACCACACGTATAATCACAATTGGATATGCACAAACTGTTTGTAATTTATTCACAATCAAGACACACATTTACTGCATGAGCCAAAGCTCAGCAACAGAAAAATGTTAATGATTCCCAAATAATTACAAGCTAACTAATGCAGTACCATTGTTGAACCATGGTAGTCGAACGATTGTTGAACCACGGTTCAGTCACCAATGGTTCAACCACAGTACAACCATGGTTATAACACAGTTCAACCATGGTTCATTTACCACGTTATAACCATGGTTGTACTGTGGTTCAACCATGACCATTCTGCCCTCCCACTTCTCCACCCCCACTCCCTTCAACCCACCCTTCACCATCCCATGCCCCACACTGTAAATTTTTTATGCCTAAAATAATCTCCGAGGCACCCCGGAGCTACCTTGAAAATTTGGAGGCAATTGCCCTAACCATTCCCGAGTTATAAGCTAGCGCCTTATATATATAGATGGTGTAACCGTGGTATAACCATGGTTGCACCATGGTAAATGAACCATGGTTGTACCGTGGTTAAACCATGACCAAGTAAGTGAATTTGTGTTCATGCAGCAGACCTTACAGCCTAAACTGTCACGGAGGCGCTATGTTAGTGTCCCATATGCTCTACAGAACAGCACAGTCTTCAAAAGTGCACAGAACTGAGTTGGTATCAACGATGGGGCGTGAACTGACAATGGTAGTGAGTTCCACAGGATCGGACCAGAAACAGCAAAATGTCTTCGACCGTATCTCGTTGTTCTGCAGCGTGACACTACACGGTCACCATGTGCAGCAGAATGGAGGTGACCATGATTGGCTAATTCAGATATCAGTGAGCACAGTTCAGTAAGGTATGTTGATGCGGATTGATGTAGACACTTGTACACCAGGACACACACTTTGTAATCAATTCTCTGTTGAATGGGCAGCCAATGTAGTCGATCTCGAACGTCAGTGGTGATGTGGTCAAACTTCCGCTTACGCAATATGATTCGAGCTGCAGCGTTGAGCACATTCCGTAGAGACTGCACATTGGCTGCGCTCACACAGTGGAGGATGTTGTTATTATAGTACACTGACTCATAACGAACGTGTGTACCATGGTTGTGGCAGCATCTTCCGTGAGTGACTTCCGCACGGTATTCGTCTGCCATAGATGGTAAAAACTCTTGCCAGACAGGCATCGGACATGGGGTGCAAAGGTCATCCATGACCTTGGCTGTACCACTGTTGAACCATGGTAGTCGAACCATGCTTCAACCATGGTATAACCATGGCTGAACCATGACCGTGGTTGTAGCATAAGCATGGTAGTCGAACTATGGTTCATTTACCAACGGTTCAACCATGGTTCATTTACTTAACCATGGTGCAATTACCATGGTTGAACCATGGTAAATGAGCCATGGTTGTACCATGGTTAATGAACCATGGCTGTACAATGGTTGAACCATTGTTGGACCATGAAGGGTTGAACCATGGTTTATTTTCCAGGTACAACCATTTATGAACAGATCATGGTACTATGGTTGAACCAAGGTTCACCATGACCAAAATGAACCCTGGCTGGACCACGGTATGACTACCATGGTTGAACCTTGGTACCATGATCGGTTCTGCTGTGGAACTCCTATACTGGTGAATTTAGACAACTCATCAGAAGTAGATAAATGGTTTAGTAAAAGTGGATCTGGGATAAGTAATCATCTGTTTACTTACATGCCCTATACAAATTTGGATAATAGACTTGAAATATGGAGTCAGTAATGTAACCATCTTTTCAAATGTGCAAAAGCTGCGCAGTAGAGCCACAAGTGCAGAACTGATGATCAATGTTGTTCCGAGTTGACTGCCACCCGTTACTCATGACAGCACACCATGAATTAGATACACAGAGGCATTAGACAGTCAACACTCAGTGCTGACTATAGCTAATAGAGCAACTGCAACATGCTAACGGCATAACTGTTACACATAACTATACTAATGGTGTGAGGGATGACATATAACACATATTATGTATAACACACATCTGCTACTATTGAAATTATCTATTCAATTCTACTGGATAGTAAACCTCAGCCAGCAATAATGACACAACTCACGTAGATCAGAAACCGGTGGAAGAGGCTCGACAGGACGGTTAGCCAACCATGGCAATGTAGTTATTCTGTCTTCAAATGCCTGTAAAGGAAAAATCATTTGTTGCGATATTTTAAAAATATCTTTTTATACTATTGCCCAAATATTGCTGAACATAGCAGTATACTGTACAGACTACAATGCTACAAGTTATGGTCCACCACATCTGCTACAAAGTGGCAGTTATTCCAGACCTGAAGCAAAAAGTAATTAACCATAAACTGAGACCTTTCTGCACATTGTGTTAGTACTTTGGTCACATTTGTTTCCAGAGACGAGCAAGTGCAAATTTTGGTGTGAAGAGTAGAATAATAATAGAGTGTGTCTCCCAACATCCCAACAGCACGAAACGTCAAATTCATCTAGAGGGTGCGAAATTGAAATGGGAAGGGGCTATATCCTGTCCATACCGACTAGACTCTGGGGCAAATCTCTGGACGAAAACGATTTTTACTGTTGTCGGGGTGTGTTAGAATGTTTTTCATTAGTGATTTTGTACATTTTCAGAACAATTTTTATATTCAGTTACAAATATTACAAAATTTAGAACAGTGACAATAACTTGTTGATTGGGTTGAAGATTAGTAGGGAACTAGAACTTTTGGCTGTCATAGGCCTAGAGTGAGCTGAAAAATTGATTGTTGGAAGTCAAGGGGGCACGTTCCCCAGTGCTCCATAGATGGCGATGCCAATGTACAAATTCAAGTTCAATGTTGGAACAGCAAATCAGAAAACCTGTTTTATCTGCATAGCCAGGACAAGAAGCTAAAACTTCACAAACACCGAAGTTAACAAATGGAATGTTTAAAATGCACACCTTATAACATCAATACCATGAAACTCATTCAAAATGACAAACCATCACATAGTTAGCAGGCACATATCCACGTCTTCCATCATCCATCTCAACCAACCACCAGAACTCCTGCTGTGGATGTGGGGCAATCATTAACATCTTATCGAATTGGCACAAGTCAAGCTCAGCATTCTGGCCCAATGGAGAATTCACATTAGCCACATAAGCGAACTTAGCAACCAAATGCTGCTTTACTGATGGAACAGCCACTAAGTACACACATAACCAATGCAATTCAATGATCAGTAAATGCCATTGCAATCCACATCATCACCAATCAATACTGGTTACGAATGGTACAATAACATTTAGTTTAATTATTATAGTGTTGTTACGGTGCCGGGATTTTGTAACTCGGTCAGTGTTGGTAGGTTTTTTGACACTGCGGTGTCTGTGATGGTGGGGAGGGTTAAAGCTGCAACACTGCACTGTATTCCTGTGGGCATGCCACTTAATTTATTGTTTGCAAACGTCAGCTATTCAAATTACTGGTACACTCAAAGTTGTACAAAACATTATTCTAAAGAAACTGACAATAACATACACTGTGTCCAGAAAAAAGTGAGCCCCCTAAAGATTTTGCAATACCATGAGTAAAACTTCACCGAATTAAATATAATTTGTGGCAGAAAAGATCATGAAGCTATTGCCTACTAGTCTTGCCTAGAAAGTTTGGTATTGTAGAGAACCACCTGCATGGTTGCTACATAAACCACAGCATCATTGCAGAACAGCAGGCACTGGTCTACTGCGCAAGTTCGACAGTGGAGATTCTTACGGTCTTCACTTATAATTAAAGCTATTTAAAAACATTTCATCTGTCCACACAATGCAAGATATCATAAACAGCGAGTGTTCAAAGTGTTGTCCTTTAGCTTTGACAAAGGCTTGCTTGCTCCACTGGTCTATCATCACCTCGTTAACAATGGTCTAATCAAAGTCAGCCCAGACTTCCACCAGTTGCTGCTTCTGGGCCATGTCACGTACTGGTTACTTGTATGCCCCTTCATGCAGCCCCAAGTCTTGTACTCAACTGTGGCTGTGTTAAGGTGTGGACCGATTGGCGGCCACAACTCCAGTGAAATAAAATGAAGTCGGGTGTTTCTTGAGTCAAGAAACACCCGACTTCATTTCATTTCAGTTCGGCAATCGGCTGGTGAAGCGTCGGGCGTCAATCGCCGGCAAAGAACAAAGACATCGCGTCTCATTTGCAGACATTTCAATGCCCACATCTGTTCTAGCGCAAATTTCTGGTTGAGAAATTTCTTGTCGATAAATTTTTTCTCGAGCCAGAGAATTTTTTTCGAGACTCGTCTTAATCGAGACTCATTAACATCCCTATTCTTGACGCAGAAACTCGACTGTTGAATGTGCACTGTGGACCGGTACAATGCTGGTACACTGGCCTGCTAATAACCATTAAATATAATTTACGTGAAGCGCTGTTGTAATTAGAATTATGCACGTCAAATAATTTGATATTAGAGCATTTCGGTGGTTATGTTAAAAACTGATGCGTTTCCTAGGAAACCCGATTGCCAAACTTGCATGGTAGACCGGTGCGCTGTTTTGCAATGATGCCATGGTTGTTACATCAACTACGCAGGTGCTTCTCGACCTATACCAAACTTTTTAGGCAAAACTAGTAGCAATCAGTTGTAATCAGCGCCTCACATATGAATTAGGCCTACACTCGACTATAGGCCTATAGACTATTCGTCACAATTATTGTGTCATTCTGTCTGACTGCAATGCTGTGCTTGCTCCTTGCTATACAGAAAAGTAGTCTAGAATTTGCCCAATTTCACACGTACATAAAATGCATTTTTCGAAAGCCGAATATGCCATTTCATACCAATTATTAGCTGGCGCCTTGAAAGACAAATCACATCATCTCGCTGGTGGAGTTTGCAGTACACTAGACAGTCCTGGACTGAACTATGAAGTTGACATTTGAATTTCTCTGACGAATTCTAATGTGATTATAAAGTTAAAATGAATGTAAGTTGTGTAAAATGAAACTCGGTACACGATGTTGTGTTGGTGTTGCCTTTCATTTCTCATCAGAACGTAGCAAACGTTGACGATTCAGTCATTTATTTGCTCAATAACATTTGTACAAAAGCAGCAAAACATCCAGTAGAGCACAAGACATGCAAAGCTTGAGAAAAATAACACCCAGCTTCAAAGAAAAACTGTTCCATTTTTAATCAGTGTTAAATTTTATGACGAAAATGTTGGGCTATTTTGACTATTTGGGGGGATTCCATCTGAGACACGTAGCAATGCATAATGGTGGCACTGCTAGTGCAGATGCAGGAACTTTATATCTGTTGTCATCCGTCTAGTAAATATAGCAAACAGTAATATTTACTTTGTGAACATTACAAATTAGTGTGCATTTGCTTGCTGCATACTTTTGGAACTGTTATTCACAGAATTATTCACCATTAGCTGACTGAACATTGATGCACAATTTTTGTGAAATGGCGTCCAGGAAAACCACTGTGGAGACTGTAAAACACTGCAGTGGCGGTGGAGATTCGGTGATAGTGAAACACTGCTGGGTCAATGGCAATTTCAGTGGTTGTAACAACACTATTAATTAACGTTACACAGCACGTGTATGTTACAGTTGTAGCTTACAGATTCTGATCCACTATTATAAACAACAAATTTTTTTGCCTAAACAGAGCAGAGCTTCAACAACAGCCTACACAGGTGCTAAAACTTTAAATAATACTAAGCAGTAAATGACAGGTTAAACAAACAGATAACTCACGTGGTTTGACTGTACTTGAGTTTTCCTTTGAAGCAACCCCAGAGCTGTTTGCAACATGTTCAGTAGGAGTACTGAACCAAGGCACTGACTGTGCCTCATGGCGCTGCTGCTGCACTGGAGGCGACTGAGAACTGACTACGGGAGATCGCTGCACATTTGCTGTCTGTTGCTGATTGCCAAGATTAACAGTGACTGCTGACGAAGGCTGCCCCGGTTCTCTCGCTGGTGCCCAACTTTGTAGCCCAAACACACCGCGACGGGCACCAATGTATCGGTTTGGCACATCCATGGTCTAAATCAGCTTACACATAAATGACATACCATTCAAAGAAAAAATAATGGCAGACAGCAATATTTGGGACATACAGATGTTACATGTATCCAGATTTAGGTAGGCAATGACAGTTCTCAAATGTATAGTCTATTAAGGATGTTACTAGGGAATGCATTCCCGGGCTCCCGGGAATCCCGGTCATTATCCATTCCCGAATTCCCGGGAATAGAACTGCCTCGTTCCCGGCGAAAACGGGAACCGTGCAGCTGACGGCATTGCTGTCATTAAGCATTGTAGACTCGTAGCCGCTTGTTCGCGAGATGCCAGTTCAACGCTTGATTGATGAGTCACTGCTGGACGCTATCACGATTAGGTGAAGGATGGGGAGAGGGGCTATTACAGCGATGCAGATGGCTGATACTGCAGCAGCAGGTAGCAGTGAGTGACTGAGCACTCACCTCAGCCACCTGCAGTCATGCACACTGTGAGTCTGTGACACTACACTAGTGTGAGTGACGTCCAGTTCGGCTGACCCTGCTCAGCCCATGACGCCAACTTCGCCAAGTACCAGTACGTGTACAACAATCGAAGAACAGTTCCAAATGGCCATGCGAGAGTCCGTGTCATCACCGTTGTCTGCGCTGTCTGGGTCAGAGGCACGTGACCACGAGAAGAAGCTCTACGCGTCGATAAAGGCCGAGATGGCGGTCTTCGAAAGTAGTGGCAAAAGAGGCCGCAGTCTTCAGCAAGCGTACGAGTACCTTCTGACTGTGCCTCCTACATCAGTGGAGGCGGAGAGAGCTTTCTCGGCGGCGGGAATACTGTGCACGAAACTTCGTAACCGTCTCCATGACAAAACTCTCGAC
>Ga0126335_1002033_pt1 | contig 11831 bp, 9 predicted proteins | sample OlaspJWI45metaG_FD_108409 | JGI IMG/M metagenome (GOLD analysis project Ga0126335, IMG submission 108409) | Marine gutless worms symbiont microbial communities from Oahu, Hawaii - Olavius sp. 1 OAHU.JWI-45 metaG | ecosystem: Host-associated > Annelida > Digestive system > Unclassified | place...
TCACATGTGCAACCAGTTTGATGAGTAATTCTATTCTGCATCAGATGCAGCATCTCACATGTGCAGTGAACTGAACCAGTTTGATGAGTAATTCTATTCTGCATCAGATGCAGCATCTCACATGTGCAGTGAACTGAACCTGATCGAGTGTCGTCTGGCTGACAGCGTAGTCCTCGATGCTGAAGAGTCTCCGAGCTTGTTCCATGTGACTGAAGATCTGAGCCAGCGTTACGTTGGCAGTCGGCAGCTGGTAGTGCAGCACATTCTGATGATGTTCACGAAGTTGTGAGTTAATGAACGTATCAGTCATAAATTGCTGCAGTAGTGACACGTCGGGTCTTTCACCACTCAGACGGATCGTAACTGTGTACCCGTCACCGAATCTGACATTCACAGTACAAAAGAATAACAGCAGAATTGTTCAGTGTTTCCAGTTAAAACAATAAATAAATTTGTTAGTTTTTAGATAAATGTACTTTGAATCTCATACCTGTGGCAGTGATGACAACATGACAAACGGAAGGCCTCGGCAGAGCGAACTGAAAACAATAAAAAAAATGCATCCACTGTGTTTGGCTGCTTCATATCATGCTTTAATTTCACCAGTCACCACACTATTGGACGCCGAGCTTTCGCTGTGCACGGCCCCATGGTCTGGAACTCCCTGCCGGATGACCTCCACGCACGGCAGGACTATGAGTCCTTTAGACAGAGCCTGAAAACCTGGCTATTCTCCAGATACTAGCGTGCTTAGCGCATTAGAGACCTTGTGATAATAGCGCTATACAAATCTACACTTTAACTTACCATACCTTACTATTGCTGCAACTATAAATGTCCCAGTTTATCATCAATTTTATCATCACCAGTCAATATCATCGTTGTTCTATAAAATGCTATAATGTGCCATGTGGATATTATGAAGACAGCACTAATTATCTATCCACAACCTGTTCTTCAAGTGCTGGATGCTGCCGATACACTTGAACGTTCCATTCACCATGATGGCAATACGGCTGCACAGTGCTTCACATTCTTCCATGCTGCATCACACAAAGTCCGTTCATTGCATACCTCAAAGCTAATCAGAAATCTGCATCCAGTATCTGAAATTTGCTATCTAGCTGGGCTAGCAGTTCCTCGGATGCTACCAATGGTGACAAACAAAACAGCAGACAAATGGTAACAAAACACAATGAGGCACTGCCACTCTAATGTCACCAGTATCTTACGTGCATAAAACTATCAATAATCAGAGTTTCAAGCTGAACCAGAGACTGAACTTTTTAACACAGCTCACCTCCCCAGTGCCTCTGATTCATTGATTCCAAGTGAACACATATTTCAACAAAAATTGGGACAGATAGCTGCCTTCCACAAAGTACAATCTGTCTAATGAAAGACCTGTTCTAATGGCAAATAACTACAATAATTATAATAACACTGAACATCTGCCTTGTAAATGCAGAGAAAAAAACTGGTAGACTATTGCTAAATGTCAAACCTGTGAGACGTCAGGACAACCGAGCGACCATCTTTCACAATGTCAATAATACAGTTCCACAGGAAACGTTTTGCCTTTGGGTCCATGCCAGTGGTTGGCTCATCCTGAATACAACATCACAACTACATCAATAGGCCAAGGACAAAGACAAACCATAGCAGCTCATCCAACACAGTGGAATCATTGTGAAGCAGTGCTTTAGAAACATAGATTCATACAGATACTGGAAAGTCCTGGAATTCTGTCTCGAATTTCAGCTTCATATTATTGTATAGTTAACTAACTTAGAAGACAACATATAATCAATTCACTCGTTAACTGTTCCAATGGTGACATGGTACGGGGTGATCATGCCACATGTGAGAGCGATTTCTAAAGACCTAGAAATTCCTAGAATTTGGCCATTTTTACCAAAAAGTCCTCAAAACAATTATAAGCCATATGTGCAAACGCTGAACAGTTTAAATATTCATCACTATTGAGCTCCCAAGGCTACACCACTAATGATACTTCTTTCATGATGATTACAAATTTAACTAATTTCCCACAGAACAGATAATGCATTTACTATAGTCACAAGCACAAGTATGTTTCTTTCATAACCTCCACTGTATCACTATCTCTCCCTGTCAAGACTGCCTATCAAGCTATGATAAGCACATACATAAATGTCTACTATATTATTAGGCTGCAGCGAATGCATGAGACGCAGACTATTGATTACTAATGTGTGCTGTGTCTGTCAGTCTGTCTGTCTGTCACGTGGCTCAACTCGGCTTCACTGTGTGGGTGTCATTCGGTGCAGCCTTTGCCAAATCACTTTGGCCTCTTGTTTTAAAACTTGACTATGGCGAGTATCAATAATGTGGTAGCACAGACCAGAAAGATGACTTCGGGATCTCCAACAAGAGCAATTGCCGTCGAGAGTTTACGTTTGTTGCCTCCCGACAAATCACAGGCACGCTTGTTGGCATGTTGAACCAGACCAAGTCTCCGTGTAATGTGCTCCACAACCTGCAGCTCACATATACACAGACATCGTGTACAAGCTCTGTGTGCTCATGCTTCACAGTACCTGGTGAATCTGCCGACCAAATATTTGCTGACCATTTTCTGGTGACACCTTTGGTGCACCAACAGACCATTCCTTGACGTACCACATTTGCCTGACTGACTTTCAAGTGGCTGGCCCATCAGCAAGGAAATTACTACTGGTCCTTCGGAGAGACCCAACTCATACGATCAACGTCTAATATTTATTGTCAGTTTAAGGATGTTTTCAAATTATTTAAGCACTATGGCACTACCACAGTTAAATTTGTTTGTCATTATCAGAAAATGATTGTAGTGGCGGTAAAAATTTTCTTACTTACACAGTGGCTTAATTACTCACTAAAAACCAAAATGCATGTAAATAATGTGTGCTGTCTCCGCCGCCCGTGGAATGTGCCCACACACCACAAATTTATAGCATGTTTTGAAACAGACACAAGAAAAGGACCACAGACAGACAGCATACCCGTCCAAACACATAATGCCTCCAGTGCCTACAGAGACAGTGAGGCATAACTCTCAAATACAAGCCAAAACTTATGTATGTGTACTAGTACATTTGCAACTATAACTCACAGTGGCAACGTCCTTCTCAGCAATGCCACGCAGTCGTGCATACATCCTGAGATGTTCGTCAGTCGTCAACAATGAACACAAAGCATCAAACTGTGGACAGTAGCCAAGCCTCTGTCGAACTTCCACCATGTCAGTTAGAATGCTAACACATCCACCATCCATCAACAAAATAACATGCACTATCTGCAACATATTCACCAAACGTGGGCTTCAGGAAGACCACTGCAAGATGGCAAATATTTTCATGAAATCACACAGAAACATCCAAGCCTAGTCAACGGTCAACAGAAAAACTTCCAACTTCCTTTGTGGGTGACTGTCGCTCTGGATATGTCTCCTGTAGGCACAGTCAGTGCAAAGGCCAGCTCGAAGGCTAAGGACAATGTGCCAATGTGAAATACTTCTATAAAACTAAATCCAACAAAATCTAACGAAAATAAAGCAAGGTTTAAGTGCCTTCTATATCAACCAGACAGGAAATGGACAGGGTCTATTATACAAATCCTGAGGCACATAATTAGAGAAAGATCATGCATACGCTCAATTACAGCCTGACACCTTCTCCAGTGAAGTTGACAAGAGCAGTCTAGACCAGCAATGTCCCCACCTATCACTCAGTTGCCTAAACAAATCATCATCGGAGCCCAAAAAGCCAACGAAACATGCTTTCCAAAGAATGTTAACATTTGCACCGTGATGGTCCAGTTTAATATTCACTGCCTATAGACACCACTATGTATGCCCTTGTCCCTCTTCCTCTTTGAGATGGGACATAACAATTCTACTGGCCACAAACCTGTACTCAGCAAGATGAGCATCGCCAGCCGTCGGACTGATGTCTCCCGTCAACATCTTGAACGTCGTCGTTTTACCCGCTCCATTGACTCCGAGAAGTCCGAAGCATTCACCCTTGTGAATGCCAACAGAGATCTTGTCAACTGCCAGATGGCGCTTGCCCGACAAACGCTTTCTGTACATCTGCTCACACACACAGATAACAAACATCTAGAGCATATGAGAATACTCAAGACTGCTGACAATGCTGAATATGAACAGATCTTTGTTGATGGGTGTCACATACAAAAGATATTTGTTTATCTAAATGCAGATGACGACAACTAAAAAACACAACATCACTAAACAAAACAATGCTATCGATGTCACAAACAACAAATAATCTCACCTTTGTCAGATCCTGCAGCACTAAGACATCGTCACCGACATCCTGAGATGCAACTCTTCTGCGCTCGTATGCAACATCCTCATCATCGCTCTCAGCCTCCGAAGCACTCAGATGCACGTGCTGACGGCTGTTAAATGGTTAAAAAAAACTACTTACAAACTAGCCAACATCACACTGTTTGCATCAAAATAGACTACACAATCTGCCCAACACCAGCTGACTAATCAAGTAAAACAAAATATGGAGGGAACGATAAATGAATGCGTAGAGTGGTTCCCACTCGACAGATAATTAATCATTTTGGAGATGACACTTTCCAAGCAAACAGAACCAGAAAGATAGCACATAACTAAAATGTCGCAAGCTAAGATGAATGCACCTAATGAAACACACAGCTTTATTACACATGTAAAACTGGGCTTTGTCGCTTTTTATGACATGCCGAAAACAGAGTCAGTGTATTAATACAACCTCAGAGCATGCAACAAGCATTAAATAATGTGTCCATTTGCAAAAAGTTATAAACAGGCCGTACGATCTAAGACTTATTCACACATTAAACAAAATGCAGCCAATACTCATAAGTTTACTCTTCTGTCAACCAGTACATACGAGAAAAACTCAGTTCAATGAATCAAAGATGCCAAATATAACATATCAAACCTGCGCTTCACCAGGCACAGCAGTTTGTAGTACCAGAACTTGTACTCGATGCAAATCGTCACAAAGAAGAAGAAAATGCCAAGGCACACGAGAGACAACAGGTTCTTTCCCACCAAGTTCCAACTGATCGGGTTCTTAAAGATGTCCTCACCTGAACCACAATCCACAGCAACAAACTGATAATGTGTTCCACAGCTGAGAACCAGCAACAGAGAACGGCCTGTCACACAAGTCTCGGTGCAGAGAAGTTTCGCAATAGATGTTTTAAGTTTTAACAGCCTAAGTTTGTTCTGGTGACCTGTGACATTGTTAATCTGAATGTAACAATAAAGCTACCCACAGAGAATGCTATACAGTAACACTATAGTCACATTAACAGAACAATGGTTTACTTAGAAGAAGTGAGCGAGCAAGTGATAAAAGGCTTAATTTCCGATATGACACATCATAGGTCATTTCGGGGATGGAAGTTTACTTACACTAGTCATTAGTAGAATAAGATGCAACTGTTCAGTCCATGGGCTGTACAGTTCAGCTGGCCAGCCAGTGATGCCACCTGGTGAATGCCAACAAACAAAGTGGCTATAAATCTCCACAAACAGAAGTCTACAGTAACTGAAAAACCCAACATAGTAGGTCAGGGTGATGCAACCTGCATTTTCGCTACTGAAGAGGGTTCAGTAGACATAATACTGCATGTCTCTGTTGTAGTGATTACGATCTGTGTCACTCTGCCTAACATACAGCTTTTGACCGACCATGAGCAGCCAGTTAATGTGATGCAAGAAACAAACAGACATACCAAAAGAAGAACGCATCACATCGGACATGAGCTGATTGCGAGTCATGTCAATAAGTCCACGGCCGAGACAGAAGTGTGGCAACAACAAGAAGACCTGACGCAGGATGTCGTTGATACGATCAAGTCGCTGTCAACACACACCACTCAACACTAAGTCATCTGACTCACAATGTTTTCTCTTTAGTCCTTGACCAAGTTCCCCATCTTCAGTACCTTGTCATAACTCCAGGACCAAAGTCAAAACACAAACCACATCTCAGGCTTTCAACTCAACTAAATACCACGGCTCCTTCAGACAGCACACCGTTACTCAATTTAGAACCAAATTCATTTAAAAACTCACCTAAATTTTAATAAAACAACAAGACATGATTCTTTTTTCAATTATACTTAAATTAATTACAAATAGCAAAACAAAAAGCAAACTGTCTCAAAAATGCCTCACTTTTTACTTAACAACAACTTTCTTCTGCCCACTGATTTTGATACTTTTCACTTTGTAAACTGGTGAACACTAAACTACTGACTGCATGTACATTTACTTCTCTCAAATGACCTATAATGTGTCGAGTGGGAAGTTAAGCCTTTCCTCACTCACTGTACTTAAGTGTCAAGAATACAATAAATATTCTGACATACGACCTTATGAACTGATTTCATAAGTTTCAGGTAAATTACTTTTTTTTAAAACTGAAATTCCATGACTCTGTTCGTTTTCAGGCCTGAACATCTTCAAGCTTCAAATTCTGAGACTTATCAGGACTTACTCTCAGGACTCTGTACAAACCTACGGTCTGTTAACACACTATAAGAGATTCTTACGACAAAGAAACGAAGCCGTAAGGGACGTTGTTGGCAGTACCTCTTCCATAAAGAGTTCCAATATAAATGTGGACAGAGTAGACAGCAGTCCAAGAAAGATATTGATGCATCCGACAGCTACAAATGCTGTGCTTGGAACTTTGAACAAGTAAGAGACGGGATACATCATCGGTGTAATGGCCCAACTAACAGCCAGATAGACACAACATCACAGTTATGCTCTAGAATTCAGATGTCACAAAATCTCTAGCAGTGCAGTGTGAGCCCAACTATGACCTAAGAGTTAACCATAACCTTATAATTAATCCTAAATATATTACTAGCAATAAAATAGTCTTCCCCAGACAAGATTCAATAGCCCTTACCCATACAACAAATTACACTGTATGACCACAGATCCATATCTTGTTTGTGTGTTCACTCCCAGCTTTTATTGCTACTCATTGCCATTACCCACAGAAGGACTTCAAGCAGAATTCATCTGTGCTACTACTAACAGATTTCATAACATGCCCACCTGCATTGTCTTACTGTAACAAGTACACAAGATAAAATCAAAACAATCCTGTAAATATTTAACTGAACAAACTGAAAAACTAACTAAAAGAAATAATGTCGACGTTACCCATAGAGAAACAGCAGAGCAACAAGACATGGAGCATTGTCAGCCGACACATACTGACGTTGCTGGAATGCCAGGAACAGACAGATGCAAATGATGGATGACACAATGTAGTTGCACTGTCACATCACAGTAATGCATACGTAACAAACTCGCTAAACACTACAACAGTATCACAAGAATAATACAGACGTTCTTTCCGAGCAGAGATAGGCAGATCTGTAGCCCTCAGCCATGCACAGCAAGATTACGTATACAACGCTGTAAGGCAACCATTATGAACCTGACATAATAAGGTCACTTCCATATAACAACACTCACTGTTTTGGTCGAAAAATTGTCTTTAATATAATCAATGATGCTGGAATTATAGGAAAAAGTAGTATAAAATTAGTTATTATTCAACATAAAAGCAAATAAGGCCAAGATCGCCACTTGACAACCACATCATTTTTTTGCACTTCACAAATTTTCCTATTTTTAACTACCTTCTTTTGTGAAATATTCAAATATAAATATTTATTGAGTAATAAAATACCACACAAAATAATTTACAAACCCTAACTATAATATTTGGCCTAAAAACTATGAAGAAAGCATTGTACAGACCATGTCCCAGCAGTAGTTGACAAGCCAGAAAATGACTGGCTTAACACCACTGACAAACTGGAGATGCCGTGAACCGCATTGACGCTCCTCAACTAGAAATACAACGAAGCTTGCCGGGATCTGACTCATGGCAAAGATGACACTAATGGCAATCAACGCGTCAATGCCACTTGCTCGGCTGCAGTCAACATACACAGTGCAAACAATCACTCGGTTCACCTGCGGACAAATGGATAGATGATGTCATTCAACATTTACAAGGAAATCTACACGACTTGATCGTACTCATTCTCATGCAAAACAATTTCACAGCATTCCAATCATATTTAATGACAAAACAGCACAAAAACAATGCCACTGTGTGATTGGCTGCATGATGGCATGACTTGTGAGAAATAATTTTTCACAGCAGAATTAACTTGACAGCAGTTTTAAGAGCTACTTGAAGATAAATGTTACTTATTTTACTGGCAATTTCAAGTGTACATTTGTTGCTATATTGTTACATTTAAAATTAACTTCCAAATGACCAGAAACAAGCGTGTTTGACTGCATCTATCAAAAAAACACCCGAAAACTTTTTTATTTCATATCACCTGCAACCAAAATGGTTAATTAATGACTGCGAACTGAACTGTACTGACCTGTTCAGAAAGCTTTAAATAAAGAAAAATCTATAGACTACTTAACACAGTTGAAATAAAGATCCAAGAAGTGAAGTAATAAGCTTGCATACAGCAGATATCGGGCCATCTGAATGTGAGTCCTGTTCAAAGGATGATTGACAAGCGTAATGCCAGCTGTCTTAGGGTCGACGTTGTCATGAGACAAACTGGCTCGCAGCAGCATGTTATTTACGACATTCATGTATGCAACCATCGACACATAGCCAGTGTTGTCGAACCACACCTGACAGCAAACAGCACACAACAGTTTGGCACTAGTAAAGGTCCTTACTGGTCAGCTGAGCAACAGCTTCATTATCAGCAGACTGTAGTCGAGACAAGCCGCTATTTTACTTCGTCAAAGGATAAGAGTCAACATGTGGGACATTGTGTGGATCTCACCACAGAGACACAGACTAGTGAACTCTTGATATAGTGCCTCTTTAGAAGGCAACCTCATCACAGATATGGCACATATTGACAAGCAGTAGTAGCAGCAGCAGCAGTGATCACAACACATCAGTCATTTCACAGATGACCTTACCAGCTAATCACCTAACTGGTACGTCCCATGCAGGCTCCAGAGTCACAGGAATACACCCACTCTATTTCCTGACCAGACATCACAAAATGCTATTTAAACAGACGTGCAGTCAGTGCAAATTTCTTGTCATATCACTGCAATTTCGGGAGATGGTGACAGACAGACAGAACAGAATCACCGGCCCAAGGGCATAATGCCTCCGACACCTACATAAGCAACAGAGACAAAAACAGGTCACCAATAACTTACTTTCACATTTTTTCGAGTCACCAGTCGTCCAAAAAGATATGACATGTCTTTGATGGTATCATTAATGGAGACGTTGGCCACATTTCTAGACAGCCGAGGATCAACTGTCAACGCTGTCACCAGTCTGTCAACCAGTTGTTTCACCTGTGTCCAGTTACCTCTGGCCAGTCTGTTTTCCTGTCCAAATGACAGTCCTCCATATCTGAAATAACAAATTCAACTACAATCACTGAAAAATAAAGATAGGCAAATTAACAACCATGTGATTGTCACTCGAAAATTAATAATTAGAGAAAAAATTGCGACTAATTATTAACATGTCTGATAAATTTCCATCAAAGTCACACTGTGAAGAAAACATAAAATGGCAAAACTGTATCTTCATAGATGCAACACAACACACTGAACACATGTTGCTCGTGTTCCTTCAATTTTCTTCTTCACAGACATCAACATTTAGGTTTCTTTAAGAAACTGGATTAAAAAATAACTAAAACGTACAATCGTGTTCTTTGCTAATCTGTAATGCTTGGTTTTTTCATTAACAGTCCTAGTAGCAGAGTTATCAACATAGCTAAGACACCATAATTTGGGGGCAAAGAAATCGCTGAACTATTATTATCACAACCGTGAACTCCACTGAAGTTCAGTCTGCTATTTCACAGCAACTCTATCATTGATATAGCATAAAGTAGTCCACAGAACTCAGTGACATTACAATGACTTGCCATCAACCGTTACTATGGGCCACTTGTAGTCAAATTGGTCTGTTAGGCCTTAGCCATCAACAGGAAATGGTGACGAACCTTTTCTTGAGATAATGTGATGTTGTTCTAACCAGCCACTCACTGATGTTTTGACCGGTCATGTTGTAGAGATAGTCTGTTGTGGGCAGCAGTAACTTAGGTGGCTCTGGTTGATAAACATCTAAAACAATCCACAGACACTTACATAGAATATAAAAGTACACAATAAGACAGACAAAATCTATGATAATGAAAAAATGGCAAAAAGAATCTGCTTCACTAAATACCACACACAAAAATTTGACAATATGATCACATTCCATGGTACAAAGGCTTCTCGGCAAGAGTATGGAAAAGACACACAGTTAGCAGAACTTGACAAAGGCAAAATTAACTTCAAATGCCAGATAGCTTGGCCGAAAGCAAAATACACTAAAAAATAAAGCAATTTGATGCAGAAAAAGCAAGACAGAGTAAAGATATATATCAAACACCCTCTAAACAACCCTATACACTAAAGAAAAATGCTTTCTGCATGTCTTCCACAAGCATCTCAAAAACTATTTAGGGTGTCGTTCATACTGCACATAACAGTTTTTTGACTGACTACACACTATGCACAGTAGTTTAGCCGTTTTATACATCAGGCCACTACAATTAACAACGCAGTGTATGTAAACACGAGTGACGTTATACAAACCTGACTGACACTGCTGGAAACCAGTATCACATGAGCAAAGTTTACTGCTGTTGGCTGTATCTGGCACACTCTGAGACCACACAGATGAACTGGGCACATCTTCACATGGAAACCCGCTGCACAGTGCAACAGACACACACACACAATGAATGAATTCATCATGAGTAGAGTCGACACATTACACATCATTTCAGAGACAAGTTATAACAGGCCATCAACTGCACGGGTACTGACAATTACAACACAACAAAACCTAAAAATAATCGCTAATAAACCAAAATAACGACACACATTCTAACAACCTCAGCAACAACAAAAACAAACACATGTCTGAAAACCAAAAGACAAATTATCAAACAAGAGAATCTAGTGGCATACTCGATGGAGTGTACACTAGCATTCATGCAGCGAGTTCCAACACCAGGTTTACACAGCAGCATTCCCTCCATCTGTGAACTCCAATGTTCCGATAAACTGGCATTGCCTCCTTGGCCCATGTCATCATTACTACAGACAGTTGACAACAGCATACCAAGCAAGCAACAGTTAACAAACGACATCAATATGTCAATCAATAATCAACCACAACGAGCGCCTGCTGCCTGGTGCTTCTGCTGTGCACAGCAAGCACGTTACTGAGTCTGGGAAGGTTATGCCAAGCAGAAGAAACTGGTCCCAAAAATCAACAATAGCCAAAGTAATTTGGCAAACGCTGCATCAAATGTGCTTCTCCCTTGTCGTAGGGGAATCGGGACCCCGTCTAACACAATGTTACTTAGGCTGCCCCCAAGACTCTTCATCCCAAACAGGACCTGAATCCGTTCAGCCGTTTTTGCACATCAAAGTCAAGTGAAGTTGTGCGACAGACAGACTGACTGACAGGAACATCAGTAGCAATAGACTGTATCTCATGCACTCGATGTAGCCTAACAATATACACCAAAAAGTCAACAAGAAGTAAAAACCAAGCCTCAATAAGCATAACGTATGAAGGTTTTATGCCAAGCAAGTGGATACTGACTGAAGCTGACCACACTGGGTGCAATGTGACATCCTGCTTAATTGCACGTTATAAATATTCTTACTGAACTGA
>Ga0126335_1002034_pt1 | contig 11829 bp, 10 predicted proteins | sample OlaspJWI45metaG_FD_108409 | JGI IMG/M metagenome (GOLD analysis project Ga0126335, IMG submission 108409) | Marine gutless worms symbiont microbial communities from Oahu, Hawaii - Olavius sp. 1 OAHU.JWI-45 metaG | ecosystem: Host-associated > Annelida > Digestive system > Unclassified | place...
CCTCTCTCCCCTTAGAAGTAGGCCCCCTTAAATCCAGCTAGGGCGTCTGGGGGAACGCTGTAAGCTCCGGCAGCGGGATCTGGGCGGAGCCCTAGCCGAAATCGAATTTGGTGCATTTTAGCCTTAAAATCTGACATCTGGTGACAACAATCATAAGAGCTAACCTCAATGCAGTGTAGGCCTATTATCTGATCAATGATAACATCGCGAAAACAAGAGCAATGCTGCAAGTGCAACAAATAACAATGAGTTAACACAGGTGTAAAACCGTCTTGGCACAAACTGAAGGTATCGTTCTAGTTGCAGTCTTTAGCCACTATCTAACAAGTGAGTGAGCTACTTCAGGAAGGTTAAGGTGCTTCTGGAGTTTGCTTGATGAGAGTGAAACGACCGGTAATTTCGTCTGAGTTCAAACTGTCGACGAGTGCCAGTATAACAGATTTTTAATTTTGTAGAGGAAATTTATGCACTTCCCCCCTAAGTTCCTGCAACCCCCCTACTTTTTCCATGGTGCATTTGCTCCATCGTTTATATGGCGTAGACGCCCCTGATTACATTCACTCGTAGCGCGACGCGCAAGGCAGCGACAACTCGCAGCGCATGTGCAGACGACGCTTTAGCGTAACATTCCATTACGCTATCATGGGCATGTTGCACGAACGCTAGCCACGTGGTACGATCCAATTGACGCGGTTGAGCGCTCCAAATGTCGATGCAACACTGCTCCAGCTGGAGCGTTCCATTCAAAACAAAATGGCTACCAACAAATATTATTTTGACGATGATCATTACACTATTTACTGAAAAGCAGAGAAATCTAGAGTAAATATAATCGCCGTCTTTTGTTTCGATGCAAGTGCAATCATTAGCAGTAACTGGGACGTATTTTATGCAAAGATTTTGTTCTACATCCATCTTGAAAAATGTAAACAAACGTTATGGTGACGTCACTGCCTCGCATGTATCGACGTTTCGGACCGATCCAAACAACTCGGAGCACTCTGCGGCAGCAAAAAGCGGATCCATGGATCGCTCCAATATTTATGGATTGATCCGTGTATCAGCCGTTCATGCAGCAGACCACAGACATGCAGGATCGCGGCCTGATATCGTATAGGCTCTCTATTACCCTTGTGGCGCAGAGCAGGCAGGTGGCAGATTGTTCCACGCAGGCTGTGTGTCCCTCGACGCAAGTTTTGCTGGCTAATATAAAATTGGTTCCCTTTGTTTACTTTGCTGTCTGATATGATTGCAACACGTAGCTAAGTAAAATGTTTAAGAAAACGCCAATAGTTTGCAATATTAATCCAAATTGTGGGCTGAAAGCAAATGCCGTGTCACATTCCATTCTAGGTGGGGGGTTCGTCCTCCACTGTGTTTATTTCTGTCACTCGGTATCGAACGTACCTAGTGCAGCCGAAGCGTTTCACATGCGTGTATGCGGATATTGACGATTGTCTAACAGATTGTAGGTCATATGCGCTTGTAAACATTGCATAACAGTTTGCACTGAAGTGTAGCATTGCATTCACTCATATCACATACATGGCTGTGCTATTTGTGTGACATTGTAGTTCCGTTCAAGGTGTCATTTCACGTTTATACCGACTGCAGCAACTCCAAGGATAGTGTATTGGATTGTCAGGCGCATGGTCACCGTGACGGAGACGTTTTCTTGATATGGCATTTGAGTTGGTGGCGGGAGGAAGCAGCACATCCTACACGTATGAAGTCCGTATTTCGACTGCTGTGTTGAAACGGAAAGCAGCAGTTGGTTGGCTGTAGTCAGAAGTCACTCACGCTCCACAGATGGTCATCTCATTCTTGTCATTATGTCCAATTATCAGCCGGTGTCGGTGCGAAGATTAATATGCCTAGTTAACTACTTGAAGGTGTAGGCCCCACCACGAGGAAGAATATGGTTTTTGATAGCAACACGAAAGTGCCAAGTGGTGCTGGCCAGTGGCCAGACTATGCAAAAATCAGTGGCGCAATCTTAGATGTGCTACTAGCCTATATGGGCTTTTTCTGTTTCTCTTGAAACGTCGTTTGGTCTGTTGTGAAAAATGCTCGAAGCCAAAAAAGGTCGTGAAAAAGTGTAACGTCAAATGTCTCAGTACAAGATTTGCGAATTGCGAGATTACTGAAGCGATCATGCGCCATAGTTGTGACATTTCAACTCTGTCATCTCTGTTGGTGAAGCTTGGAATTTAATACTGTAGTTGTGTGATGCAGTTAATACAATACATATTAGCAAAAACGTATACTAGCTAGCATCTCCAACCGTCAAAAACATTGTTGTAGTGCGTTGTAATTTGCATTTTATGGAAAAAAATCTAAGAAGTAGGCTAGACTATGCAGTAGGTTAATGGAGATAGCCTGCTATTTATTCCTAACGGTAGGGTATAGGCCCCGTAATGTGTAAATGTGCGGAGTTGCGGACACTTGATATAGCAGCTCTTCATGAGAACTACGACCTCAGAAGTCAGAAGCGCTCATGTTGGCCTATGGCATGCCTCGTGAGGGTTTCACGCTTTTATCGACGAACGCGATCAGTCATACCTGCCACTTTACCTTGACGTTCTTGGCCAAGCTGGTTCTCGTTTAACAACCGTGGGGGATAGAAAGGCGTCGGCCAAGTTGGCTTAGGCACCACAACGGTGACTAAACAGGCTGCCGGGATGGTTACTATCAAATATTTCAGTTGTTGACTGTTCAAACCCTCACGGTCACGCATCACTGGGCAAGTTGGTGTAGCAGCTAGCTCACAGCTGCTGCCCGGAGTTCCGGGGTCTGAGTCGAACCCGCGACCTTTTGAGTCGCGCGATTGATGCTAACCACTGTTATGCCGAGGCTTGACGTTCAGTTGAGTAGTCTGTTGGAAACTAAACTATGCTAAATTCGCTGCACTTCCCAACTCAGATTAAGATACGCCTACTGTGGTCGACTCAACTCACACCAGTGGGCCTACGAGTGAAAATTAGTGAATAACTTGGTGAGTGGTGATCATGATTAATGTTTTTATAAAAGCCATCTGCACGTTAATAGATTTTGCGGTTTTTATTCGTCGGTACGCTGTCGATCTTGGCGATTAAATTGAGATAAGGATGGGCTTGGGGTGGCTGTACGTTTTAGCTGCATGCATACGCTGGGTGGCATATAATTATGCTAATAACTACTGCTGAATGAAACCGGCAACTCGATCAGTGCTATCTCGCACCGCTTACGGCGCTTAGTAGGATACGGCCGAGTATATTACTTTTGACATTGGGGCGCCCGCGCCTGTCTTAATTTAAAGGGATTAACGCACTCGTTCGTGATGAATTTACGCGAAAATTCAGCGTGAGTCATTATATCTCACAAAAAAACTGGAATCTTTGGGCTGCATTTTTGTCGCAGATATTGTAGGTCTATCTTCTGCCAGTATGACTTGGTTGGCTCTGAATCTTACGGCGAAAACATCACAGAAAGTCATCCAAGGTCACTGATTTTTGTACCGATCGATTACCCGTAGGCCATGCGACTTCTTATGAAAATATTCTTGCTCGCCCCGTTTTTGAGATTGCGCGAATTAGGCAAATTTTTGCTGATGACCGTGACAGCCAGTCATGTGGGGTAGTATGGTACTCCTGTTGAACGCTTTTGTTTGGGGTGAAATCCTTAACGCACGACGTAGATATTTTGAACCGTTTAGGCGTGATGTGCTCATCGCTGACTGACGGAGAAACGAGTGGACGCAGACACGCTGTAAGACGGCGAAGGACTGTCGAGTGTCGATACTACGCCAAGCCCGTACTGCCAGTATCTATATTATAAACTAGCCATGAGCGGACAGACACGCAGACACACAAAGCGCTTTATATATAGGCCTATGTGGATTTTTTTCTCTTGATTCTTGACCGCTTCACCGTTTGTTTGATGTGACAGTATTACTATCCATTTTGCCATATGACCTGTAAAATGTCTCATTTTTGTCAAACGATACGATTTTAAGTTATAGGTTTGACAAAGTTAAGCGGGACGTTTTTGAGACACAGTGTATAGGCCTACATGGTTTCCTTAGTTCGTGTGCACTGTGAAGTCGCACATGCGTCGGACATAAGCCTACTAAATTATTGTTTATTCGTTGGCTATCATCGCAGTGATTCAAATGTATGGACCAACGATAGCAGCTATACGGATGAAGAAATGGAGAGGTTCTACCAAGACTTGTCTCAAGCAGTTAAACAAGTCTCCAAGGGGGACATGCTGCTTGTAATGGGCGACTTCAACGCCAAAGTCGGAAGAAGAGAACCGTCTGCAATGTCATCCGCAGTTGGGCTGTATGGCTTCGGAGAAACAAATGAAGCCGGTGAGCAGCTAGAAAACTTCTGCTTGGAGCATGAGTTGGCTCTGGCCAACACCATGTTTTAATTTTATCTTTACATCCAAGGCGGCTGTATACCTGGACCTCTCCTGGTGGCAACACCTGGAATCAGATAGACTACATCTCGGTTGCGCAAGGATGGAAAACAAGCTTGATGAATTGTCGCACGTATCCGGGAGCAGACTGCGACACAGATCATCAGTTACTTGTGGCAGCATTTGGTTGGTTGTACTCAGAAGTCACTCACGCTTCACAGATGGTCATCTCATTCTTGTCATTATGTCCAATTATCAGCCGGTGTCGGTGCGAATATTAATATGCCTAGTTAACTACTTGAAGGTGTAGGCCCCACCACTAGGAAGAATATGGTCTTTGATAGCAACAGTTTGCAGCAGAGGTGACCAACAGGTTTACGGCATTGGAGGCTGCACAGAATGAGGTAACCCCATAAGATCTCTGGGACGGTACCAAGACAGTCCTGCTGGAGATGGCCAGAGCAACGATTGGATCCCTCAAGTCGCAAAAGAAAAAGAAATGGATATCTGATGAGACTTACGCAGCAATCAGGGAAAAGAGAGAAGCAAAAGGCAAAGATAAGAACCGATATCAAGAACTGAAGGCAGAGGTACAGAGAAAGCTCAGAATGGATAAACAGCAGCAGCTGGAAGACGTGTGCGTGGAATTAGAAGCAGCAAACTCAAAAGAAAATTCCAGGCAGCTCTTCCGGCTAGTCAAATCAATGACTCGAAAGTTTCACCCACGTCTGCAAGGTATCCGGTCAGCAACTTGCGAAATTTGACTGAAGCTGCACAAATCGCAGACTGGTGGAAAGGGTATTGTGAAGATTTGTACTGTGATGAGGAAGGAAAGGAATTGAACAAGAGTATTGGGAGCAAGAGCTTCCACCACTTCGTTCAGAGGTTGCTCGTGCCATCCGTCAGACAGGAAGTCGCAAAGCCACAGGTCCTGATGAGGTCCCAGCAGAACTGTTCAAAGCAGGAGGAGAGACAGTACTGGACAGAATGCACAGAATATGTGTGGCGATCCGGGAAACTGGTGAGTGGCCAGAGGAATGGACGTTCTCTACTTTCATCCCACTTCCCAAGAATGGTGATCTTAAACAGTGTGCAAATTACAGAACAATCGCTGTTGTCTCCCATGCAAGCAAGATCCTTCGCATCATACTGGAAAGGTTCCGAGTGAAGACCGAAACGGAAATTGCAGATGAACAGGCGGGATTCCGACAAGGAAGGGTGACATAAGATAAAATCACGAATCTCAGAATACTGATGCGCAAGGCATGCAAGCACCAACAACCACTCTACATGTGCTTTGTGGACTTCAAGAAGGCGTTCGACTCTATAGGCCTATCCCACGATAAGCTCTGGGTGACTATGGTTTATGTGGGATATCCTTTGCACTTTATTGACTTGGTGGCCAAACTAGGCCTATACAGGAAACAAGGTCAAAGTAGCGGGAACATTGTCAGAATGGTTTCGTGTTAAGAAAGGGGTCCGACAAAGTTGTGTCCTGTCTCCGTAGGTGTTCAACATTTTAGCGGAGATGGTGATGAGGGGGACCTTCGATGGATTTCAAGATGGACTACAAATTGGAGGGTGAATGATCACGAACCTTCGCTATGCTGATGACATCATGCTACTGGCCACTTCGGAGGCAGAACTACAGTAGTTGGTGGATCGCCTAGACCGAGTCAGCCACAAATACAGCCTACTCGTCAACGTCGCCAAGACCAAGGTAATGGCGAGCGACGGCATAGCGTGCCGCATACTCATTCAGAATGAACTACTGGAGCAGGTGATCCATACGTTCCCGACTTCCCGTACCTTGGATCCCTGATTACAAAAGATGGTGAGTGTACAACGGAACTTCGTACCAGGTTGAACAGGGCAGGCGATCGGGGCATCACTGCAGAAAATATGGAAAAGTCACAGTATAGGCCTACTAATTCCAACGAAAATACGACTAATGAAAGCGCTATAGGCCTAGTGTGGCCTATAGCAACATATGACTGTGGAAGCTGGACTCTGAGAAAGAAGGAAGAAACACGTCTTGACGCATTTGAGATGAAAGGACTGGGAAAGATTTTGCGGGTTTCGTGGAGAGCAAAGAAAACAAATGAGTGGGTTCTTAACAAAGCTGGAGTAAAGAGGGAACTGTTAGACACCGTCAAAACAAGGAAGCTGGCATACTTTGGTCACACCATGAGGAAACAAGTTGCCTGGAGAAAGAGATAATGCAAGGAACAGTGCCAGGTGCACGCAGGCGAGGAAGGCCACGCACTGCCTGGGTGAACAACATCAAGGCGTGGACAGGACTCTCCGTGGAAGAGTCAATCAGAATGACAGAGGACAGTGATAAATGGAGAAAGTACGTCTATTCTGTGGCCAACCCTCGGATCGAGCACGGCTAAAGAACAGAACAGAACATGTCATCGCAGGCCTTATACGGTGTTATAAACGGCCGTTCTGCGTGTTACGTCGAAAACGTTAGGTTTCAGCGCTCCATACTGTCTGCGACAAATGTGTAGCCCAAAAATTCGATAGTTTTTGGCAGTTATAATGATTAGGTATAGGCCTACAGAAATAGATGCACCCTGAACATGTGCGTTAAAGAAAGGCACCACTGTGTCGATTGAAAATGTGACGAATAGACTATGCCTGCATGTAATCTGCGAAACGGTGTGAAATAAGTTGGCATTATTCCCTTATAGGAATAGCATAGTGCCATCTAGTAAATGCGGTTAAAACACCGCCAGGGCGCAGTCGTCGTTATGCATTCGTAGAATATGTGGTCTATCGCTGTCTATAATGCGTGAAAAACTAACGAGGTAAGTGATGAGTGATGACAGGCCAACGGTCAAAGTGTTTTGTAATTGTGAAAGATCAATACTGTACTTTCACAACTATGGGATTCTTGTTGTTGACGGAGGACGGCCAGTTGTGTTTTGTATTGATTTTCTTCATTAAATCGTAGGCCTAAATCTTATATTTAACAGTCAGCATCATAGGCGGCGGAAGCAACCGAAAAGTGGTAGGGCAGAAAATTCTGTGTCCTAGCAGTAAAAGGGGGTCCGGAGTGTCATCTCCGGGAAATTTTTCAAATTCTATATGCAAAATCCTGCGCATTCTGGCGCACTTTTGGACAGTAAAATACTCAGCCCGACGTGCACCAGATTCTTCTATACCTTGCGGCGAAAGCAGGTGAACAGTGAACACACACATTTGTACGTGGGCAAAAACTATAATGTTTACCGTTTTGAGCAGCAGAACATTGCAAACAGCTGCGCTGCCTTGACCGTACCGCTGGCTGCGTCCGCATATGCGTCAATCGTGATAAGCACAAGAAAGATCAGTAAAGATTTTGCTGCGAAAAACCGTTTACAGTATCAGTCTAATTCAAACAGTCTGTTACTTTTTTCTGTTGAATTATTTTATCATGTCGTTAACGCTAAACCTTTTCAACCCCGAAGGTTCTAAGTTCCAACAGGCTATCCGTCGAATTTCGAGCAACACAATTGTCGCACAGAACCCTTCAGTCGATCGAACCGACCGTGCCGCACGAGTAACTTGCGTCCTCATCCAGGATGTGAATCGTGCTCGTGAAACACAGTCAGCTCGATCGATTGGAGGGTTCCGTGAGAAAGTGCGGGCGCTCGAAATTCGGCTGATAGCCTGTTGAGATCTCGGGGCTGAAAGGAACATTAAAATATTCTGTACGTGCCACATTCACAGTTCAAGTCATCACCTGGAGCCGGGAGGCTTCGATTAGTACAAAACCGAGATGGATACAATTATTTAACGAGGCCGGAAGCTGGACACACGCGCACACACACCCGGACACACACATGAACAGAACTACCTTCCACGATCACTTCACCTTCGACTAAACAATCCTCGGTCGGCTGTGTAACAAACGTCTGGACAGAATTGTTCATCGTGCAGCTGACAGTCGTTTAAGCGGAGGTTTCACGACAGAAGGCAGCGATGTGGAGATCAAGAAAAACATTGACCTAGTCATACACAGCAACGGGCTTAGCGCCTAATTTGCGTCCGAAAGGCCAGAGGTACTGAATATCAATGGTAATCAAAGAAAATGCATAAAAATCGTGAAGGAAAATAAATACGTATGTCCCAAAAAGTGGTAGAGCAGCTGCCCTACCTGCCCAATAGGCTCCGCCGCCGAAGTTTAGAGTATACACTTGTGCCGTTGCTGACAGCGTGACAGAACATAACTTAGGGCTTCGGCCTATTTTGCACAGGAAAATTTCACTACGTGAGTTGCAGTAACGTGAAGTAGGCCTGAATGTGGTACGCGACTGGGGCGATATGGGGATATCTGATACGTGTAGCTACGCACGAAATGAAGTGAACACTACATAGGCCTAATTCGCCAGATAGGCCTGCGTTTATAGTAAGAACGGCATAATAGAGGCATATCTTAACAATTATGAAGGCCTTCTAAGGACGATACGAACAGATTCGTAGAACCAATAGTAAAATAGTACTTTCGGTTTTGATTTTGATCATTTAGTCCTCATCGATTGGCCTACGTAATTTGCTGCCAAATCGGACCACCACGGGCGTAGTTAAGACGTCGTGCCTATATTTTTAATATGGCGGCCACTGCGCCGCAAATTAACTTTCGATTTCGACCTTGGTGAGGTAACTTGTTAGTCTTATAGTAGAGATTGAAATCCAGATGCGTATCAGATTTGGAAGAGATCCGTCAGTGTGCGGCTGCGATAAAACTTCGGTTTCTGAAAACAAACGATTGTCACACCGGTATTTGATTTTTACTTCCGGTTTCGATTTTGACCATTTTATTGGTGTGCGTTGCAATTCTGTCTCGCCGTACGAAATTTCGTCCAAATCGGATCACTGCGGGCAGAGTTATGACGTCATATGTAGGCCTGTTGTTCAAGATGTCGGCCACGGCGTCGCAAATTTACTTCCGGTATGCTGACGACGTTTTAGACCAAGAAACATCCGGGGTTTGCGAGGGGCGTTTATCCTGGGGATTCAGGGTCGGGGAGTCGGTTTGTGTATGTGGTGGTGATCGCAAGGCGTCTGTCCGGGCTGGTTAGCGCCGGGAGGAGTTTGTGCCTGGGGCGTTGTCCGGGGGCACCGCACATCTGGTATTTTGCAAAATTTCAGCGAAATAGACAATCCGCGGCCGAGTTATAGCGATTACCATCTTGGATGTTTGAAGGAAGCGTATTTGGACTATTCCACACGTCGAGGACCCCATTTTCTACAGACACAAATTTGGTGAAGATATCTTCATCGGTTGCGGAGTATGCCCCCAAAATTGAATTATAAATAACACTCCCTGACGTCAGAATTATATACTTCTGGTTCCAGTTTCGACACGTGTCTTCCGGAATCTTCTTGTGTGTGATCATACGAAATTTCAGCCAAATGACACACAGACCAATGACGATGCCCAATGCCCCAGTGACAATGCCAAGTTCCCCATGTCTATGACAATGGGCAAAGTGCCGACCCAGAAGCACCCAAAATGGCGGAACCGATCCGATCGCGAATCCACTGGCAGGTGCTGAATCGGGAAGCCAGGTTTCGTATTCGCGTTTCCTAGTAGCCATAGCCTACGTTTAGTAACCATGCATCTATATGTCGCTTAGTTTCGGAGATACTCGCGTGTGACACTCGGACGTATGGACAACGCGGGCCAGCTGTTACCGTAGGCCTATACGATACAGTACGTGTACGTCACAGTGATGTCAGAAGTCGTGTCTTCGTGAAACCTGCATAATGGCGACTGCGATAAACTACCGAGTTCCTGATCCGTTGCGTGTTACCGTTACCTTGTTTAGCGAAATGGCTTTTGCCCTCTTAAGTGCCTCATCTAACCGCGGACATCTTGAAAATTGTCAAATCACGATAACTCGGCCGTGGTGTGTCCGATGTCGCTGAAATTTGGTAGGCCTACATTGAATCGCCCAAGGGGTCCCCGAAAGAATCCACGTTAGAGACCTGCACGGTAAAGGAAAATTAACCCATCCCCATCCATTACCGCAACACTTTCTTTCCATGTCTATCGGTCCTCCAGTCCAAATCCAAAACTCACCAGAACTTATCACAAGTACATTTCCGGCAATTATAATGTAAGACAGAACTGGCTTTAATGGTTATTATTGTAATACAGAGTAGTCATCGCACAAATCTGTCAGTTCCATACTACATGACGCATTCGCCGTCACAAACAATAGTAGAAAATGCGTGTTTTACACCGCTTTAAAAGCAACCGTTCCTGCGGTATTACCGCAACCGTGCAGGTCACTAGTCCACGTGTCAAAAGTCCAACTGGAAGTAGAAATGGTCCGTTCTACATCTACTAATGCAGCTCGGAGTGAAGTAGGCTGCAGGCATAGCGGCGGGGGACTATGCCTACATAATTATCACGATCAAACTTTTGAGTTCGAATAACATCACGAGTCGCAGGCTGCAGTGTTTAGTAGGCTATACTCGCTGCAAGGATGCCATGGATGCTCGAGCCAATCAGTGGTTTTTAGCGCGCGTCGTCAGACGCACGCTATTGTCATCGCAATTCTATCCGTCTGTCACACTAGTGATCCACGTCAAAACGGTGTAAAATGTCGAAATGCGGTTTGCACCGTACGATGGCCCAATGTCTGAAGATTCCTCGTGCCAAATTTCGTGGTCATACAGGCGTACCCAGTCCATCAGCAGCAAAAGTTTGCCCAATAATCTCCGATATCTCGAAGACGGTGCGAAATACAACGTAAGCTAATGTTATTCACTAACAGGCAGTCGTATATGGGCTTTCCATTAGTACCAAAATCGGACACCTTGAATGACTTTTAACGGCGTTATGGCCGTTCTTCGGCGTTTTTTCGCCTAAAACGCTAATCGCACTCCTTCACGGTGTTAGACGCCACAATCAATTGTCATCGCAGTTCCGTCTGTTCGTCCTTTGTCACAAGCTGGTGTGTGACCAAGACGACGCGCGCGATCTCTGCGTAGCCTACCTGAGCTCTTGTTGACGATGCAGCCAGAACGGTGTTAGTTGCGAGATGTGACAGTTTACTTAGGCCTACGTTAGCTTATTAGGCTATAAGTATGGGCCTAGACCATCCACCGCTGTAGGGCTTCAGGTCTGTAGTGAGTGATGGTGCCTGTCACACTGCAGCTTTCATTGCTGGTCGAAGTTCTTGATCATTTGCTGTTGCTGCTGTTGCTGATGCAAGGGAATGAAATGTTATAACGCATTGGCCTATCTACTATAGGCTATAGGCCTAGTAGATAGGCCAAATAGTCTATAACGATCTAGTGTGTTTGTAGGCTTGGCGCATCACGTGCACGATGCATAGCTTTAATACGGTGCATATAGTAGGCCTACCACTGTGTTTGTGCGTGTGTATGCTGTTATATTTATGTCTGATAGCCACGAATTTATTTGTA
>Ga0126335_1002035_pt1 | contig 11827 bp, 6 predicted proteins | sample OlaspJWI45metaG_FD_108409 | JGI IMG/M metagenome (GOLD analysis project Ga0126335, IMG submission 108409) | Marine gutless worms symbiont microbial communities from Oahu, Hawaii - Olavius sp. 1 OAHU.JWI-45 metaG | ecosystem: Host-associated > Annelida > Digestive system > Unclassified | place...
GCGGGCAAAAGAATTTAGCAATAGCTGCACCAAATGTGGCGCCATCTGGCGAGTGATCGGAAAGCATCGGCCGCATGTACATGACAGAGGCTGCTTCACACTGATCTACACCGGCCTCATGTAAATGACAGAGATCTGCACTGGCTGCATGTACATGACAGAGGCTGCTTCGCACTGATCTACACTGGCCTCACGTACACGACAGAGGCTTCTTCACACTGATCTACACTGGCCGCATGTACACGACAGAGGCTTCTTCACACTGATCTACACCGGCCTCATGTAAATGACAGATCTACACTGGCTGCACGTACATGACAGAGTCGCCTAAGCTCAGAATTATGATGTTCGGCTGCCTTCCCCAGACTGTCTGACGGAATTTTGTCGTCTAGCTTCAGACATCGCACCGTGGTAACGTCTTCGTTCCGCCAGCTGACGACTCCTCGACGTACCACACTTCCGGTCCAATTCATTTGCTGTCTCTGTGGCTGCTTGTCCGGCGGCGTGGAACTCACTCCCAGACTACACGAGAGAGGAGCTTGTCGACAAGGAGACGTTCAGACAACACCTGAAGACGTTTTTGTTTGCCTCGTACTGATGCATATAGCGTATTAGAAGTTTGTACGATTGTGCGCAATATACAGGATGGCCCCAAAAAACTGCACATTTCCATTTGCTTGATGTTAAATTGATATAGCTTTGTAAAATCTCAACCACATTGTGTAATTTTTGGCTGAGAGGAGGACATACTGAACATTGCTTGTAAACTGATCAGTACAATTTTGTGTGTTTGACACTATTTAGTTGTTTGCCAACATAATTCATTAGCAAATTTCATCTTGAGACAGCACAGAAAATGGACAATATTATCTCTACAAGGTAGTGTAGGAACACGCAATAGGTGTTGTGGACAGTATATGCATTATTTTGTTGGGAATCTATTCAGGTGTAAGTCTGCCGACAATGATAACATTCGGTTGAGATTTCACAAAGCTATATCAATTTAACATCAAGCAAATGGAAAGTGCAGTATTTAGGGCCACCCTTTAAATTTATACTGACAGTGACACTGACATGTCAACCTTCACCAAATCACTTTGGCCTCTTGAAACGTGTTTAACATAACACTGAGCATGCGTACTGACCTATAGTCTGGCCTAGTAGTCCTGCTGCTGGACCACACGGGCGACGATGCCCTCCCAACTGAGGGTGTGTAGGACGATGTTCGACCATATGACCTTGACGATGCGCCAGTTGAAGGTCGACTAAGGTCAAGGTCAGACGAGTAGGCGGAGCCAAGACGGCCGCTATAGTCGGTTGAACGGCCTGCATAGCGGTCCAGCGAGGAAGTGTAGGCTGAGCTGATAGCTGGGCGCGTGGAACTCGTTCGGGATCCTGTCGCCAACAGAGAGCCACCTGCACCCAACTGTCTATCATCAACTTTGTAACTAAGTAAATAAGCAACTGTGGCTACATGTGTACGCCAAAAGCTAGTTGGGATGGCGTAGTCTATCGACGTGACCACGAACGAACCATACAAGAGCCGAGGACTTCAGAACACATCAGATGAGTAGGACTGTGTGAGAGCAGTTCATGGAACACACACAGAGACAGAGAGAGAGAGAGAGAGAGAGAGAGAGAGTTGCGGAGGAAAAGTCTAGAGAGAAGGTGACTTTTAAGCAGGAGTAGAACAGAGAATGAGTGACAGATGGTGAACGGAATGAGTCACAGAACAGAACTAAGCTGTGTCTGCGGAGAGCACAAACCTGCGCGCTGCCGCTGCTTCGCGACCGTGACCTTAAGATTAACCCCATGACCTTGAAACTCGAAGATGACCTAGACATTCTAAAGATTTACCTTCATACTGATAATAATGCTGCTAGCTTAAGGGATTCAAAACTTAGAGCTTTAATTGAAAAACAATACGAAAATATGTCTCAGGGTAAAAAGTCAAGGTCAAAATGTCAAAAACTCCGAATTACTTCGGGTGATATCGTAACAGATATTCCAATCAAGCCCCAGCAATTTCAGACCAGTAGTTTTTGAGTTGCATGCTACCGTTTTTTCGCTGCCGTGACCTTGACCTTGGATTCATGACCTTGAAACTAAACCGTGACCTAGATATTCTGAAGATGCATTTCCATACCGAAAATGAAGTTGCTAGGTAATGCCATTCGAAAGGTAGGCCTATACCCTATTTTAGAGAAATACGAAAATAGCTCTCAAGGTCAAAGGTCAAGGTCAAATGTCACCAACCTCCAACCACTTCTAGCGTTCACCACGATTCATATTCCTCAAGTTATATTAATTTCTGACCGGTCATTTTCGAGATTTTGTGCAGATCAACAGACAGACGCACACATAGACAGACAGACGCAGCCAAAACAATACCTACTCGCAGCATAGCTGGCACTGGCACGCAGGTAATTACGAGGTATTTATTTCGCCTGTCTCTCTGTCCGCTCTCCGTCCGTCATATGTTCCAGCCATCGCTATGGCGCACTGCAGCACACTGGCGCCACCCAGTGAATGCAGGTAATATCATACTACTAGACTAAAAAGCAGCTGTCCTTTACCACTTAGCAAGTAAGTACGTTAATAGCAAAAACATGTCACTATTCACCGTGGTCCTCGACAAAAACATGCGTTTCTGCACCGTGTGAAAAAGTTTCATGCTAGTAATGTTTTTCTTAAATTTTCAACAAACAAATCAACGCAACAAAACAAGCGATAATTGTACCTCCGACATCAAACTTCTCCTTGAGTGACGACACTCCGCCGTAAGCCGACAGGTAGCCCAGGGTCCTGTCAGTGTTGGAGCTACTCGACCCTCCGAACGTCCGACTGGCCGCATCATAGTTTGACCTGTATCCTCCCGTGTAGCCATAGCTTCGTCCACTGGACGTCGGCAGATCCGTCAGCTGAACAAACGCATCACAACAACTAACTCAGCATTATTTCGGCGGTCTTGGCAGATGCATAAGTTGAACGATTACTGAGTTTATTGATTATCAACGCCAGATCTCATCAAACTGATAATATCTCCAACTGGCTTTATGTCCTGCCTGCCGATAGATAGACACAAATGCAATCACAGTAGCACACAGCGAAGGTCTATAATCGTAGATAAGCTTACAAAAAGAAGAAACTTTACCATTTCTTGTCATTTTCTCACTGGCTTCTGCCCCTCCCTCCCCGATAACGTTTTTGTCTTGTAAACTTGATAATCCAAATTAATGGAGATTCCGTGATTTTCTGAAGCAAACATACGCTACATGAGTCTGCATTTAGCCTAATCGATGCTGCCGCCGGTCGGTCAATGTTCCATGTTCCCAAGTCTCTTACAATGATATAACGGCGGCCTGTGTAGCCCCCCCCGCCGTGTTTACGGTGGAGCCCATGCAGCAGAGACGGAAGCCGGTCGGGTCAACCAGCGCCGTCGCAGGTTGGGTCAGAGTCTTCTGGTCGATGCTAATTAAGAACATTCTTGTCCAAGAATCCCCGCCGCAAAAGGCTTACAGACGAGTACTCCACCGTCATTATTAATTTCTATAGATTTAATTGAGTTAAATTGACATTTGTGAACATAATACATACAGTTTTAGTGTATACTGCTGTATTTCACGCTTGGCATGACATTATCTGATCTGAATTTTGTAAATATTGCCGGTCAGCTGGCCGGTCAAAAACCGGTCGACGGTTGAAAATTTTCGCCAGCTGACCAAGGCCGGCTGACCAAGGCGGTCGAACAGACGCGTTACAGCTCGGGTCGATCCGATGAGAAAAATGTCGACTGTTCGGCTCCACCTCTGCTATGCAGGCCTCCCACCAATACAGGACCTTTTTAGTCCCACCACTCACAGCAATCCCTTCCAGCTAAAAGATGGTCCCTGACTTTGAGGCTATGAATTTCACTAATACATGCATATTCTAATGATAGTGGTAATATACACAATACACATCCCCGGCCGGCCATAAGGTCGTATTGCTACCGAATATCGCCCACGCTGCCTCGATAACGTCATCACGGTCCTCGTGCTCTGCTCGCTCGGTCTCTTCTTACACTCCCTCCATAAGTTCAATTAGCTCCGCTGCTGTTGTTGCTGCAGCTGCTGCTGGTCGGACATCACTGACTTCCCTGCAGCTCTATAGACAGACAATGTGTGTAACAGGGCGCAGTCACTCTATGATCATCGATGTGCTCTTTCAAATAATAAAGTTCATATTCGGTTTAATTGTTATCTATAAGACTTATAGGCCTAGTTACACCACCCAACTTCTCACCTAAGTCGTTTACCATAGGCATCACTTCAGGCTCAGAATGCACCAAAAAGTGTCTTGCAGCCGGACTCCGCCCGGACCCGCTGGGGAGCTTACAGACCTCCTGGGGAAGCGGCCACGGGATGGGATCAGGGAGGCGATAGTTTGGAAGTTTGAGAGAAAAGGGGAAGGAATGAGAAGGCACAGGAGGACAGATTGTGAGTGGGAGGGGAAGGGCTCCACAACAAGACGGGCCTCCCAGACTGCCACTCGCGTCCGTCCGGTGTACCTAGTCTGAACTGTGTATAACATCAACTAAACACAAGCATAATTCTAATGGTCTCAAGAGTCAAAGACTAACATCACTGCATGCTAGGTTTTCTTATACTGTTAACAGTGTGGTCGCCAGCTATAGAAATGGTCCGCGTTGTCCGTCCGTCTGTCTGTCTGTCTGTCACACGCAAATATCTCCGAAACTAAGCAAGGTAGACGTATAGGGCCTAGTTACTAGGAAACTCGGATAGGAACCCAGGCTGTCTGATTCAGAATATGACATCAGATTTGCGATGGGAAGTATGTTTCTGCCATTTTGGGTGTTTTCGGGTCTAGGTCAGCTTGGCACTTTGCCCACTGTGACAGAAATGGGGCACTAGGCCTCGTCAATGGGGCATTGGGAACAGTCACCAGTCTGTGTCATTTGGCTAAAATTTCGTACGAGTAGGCCTACACATGTATGAAGGTCGCGTAGGAGGCAAGTGTCGAAATTGGAACCGGAAGTAGAATTCCGTCGCCGAATTCGATTTTAGGGGCATATCGCCACCACGATTAAGAAACCTTCAACAAATGTGGGATGTACTGCAAAAAGGATCCCCCAACATCTGGAATGGTTCCTTCAAGCATCCAGTATGACGGACGGCCCCTCCGGTGCTAACGAGCCTGGACAGACGCCACCATCATGCTAAACACCCCGGAAAACGCCCGAATCCCTGTTGAAGCCCCTTCCCCGAACTGAACGCCCGGACAAAGCCCCCCAGGTGCAAACAAACTCTGGTAGCTGCGGGCCAGCTATCGTTCCGTCCCATCTGGGACGACACCTTGTATTTTACAGGTAATTGTGATTAGTCTAAACTCGGCGTGTATTGGTGGTCAGAGATTCTACTAAAGACTAAAGCTCGAAGGGCTGTCGGCCTATGCGAATGTCTGAGACGAATCGAGACTAACTCAACGCAGACAAGCTGTGTGTCTCTTGTCGCCTTATCCTCCATATACACCATCCGATTGACTACGCGTTGACAAGGCGGGGGTTTACCAGAATCTTCAGACATTAATATATACGCAAAATTCATCAACATACCTTCAGTAATCGGTCTAATATAACGGGCAGCGCTGTTGCACTGGCGACTCTATCACTGAGCTAGACCGACTAATGCTAGCAGCACGAATCGACTCCGCAGTGGCCGGCATCTGGGCTGCCGTAGCGAGGTGTAGAGAGATGGGCTAAGACCGAAATAACTTGTATGCTGCCAGAGCACTGCTAGTCTCTGCCAGATCTACGGCTGCTGAGCTAAAGAGCAACGAACTAAACGGTTTAATGTTTGCACGAACTTTTAAAGTGTGCAGATAAATGGTCCGTGAAAATTTGGAATGGCCGAGCAGCCAGCCATACGTGATTCACTTTAACCCCTTCTACCAAGGCCGGGCATTCAATTTCTGTCGTATGCCGCCGCTCAATTTTTAATGTGTTCTATAAACTGTTTCCGGGATGGTGTAAGGTGTCGTTGACCATCCATCCTATTAGTAGTGGCATTTTTATTATTGTATTTTCTTATATTCTACTGCACTTCTGCTACTACTAATAAAGGAAAATATGTTTCTTTTGTTCTGTTCTGTTCTGTTCTCGTTTGGGTGAAGTCCTCTTACCCCGTAGATATGACGACGGTCTTATCGCCTTTTTCGTTGAAATTACCACATACGTAGCCTATGCCATTCGGGTAGTTGAGAATAAGTGGAGAGACTAATAGTGCCTTCAGAAATCGTCAAAGGCTTCTTGTTGCCTCGCTGTCAGCTCACGTCGTTTGTCTGTGACTTTCAGCTATCTCAGTGCGGCTGGTCTTTGTGCATAATTTTAATAAATTTGCGAAGATACGCCATGACCGCCAGATGTGATAGTAGTAAAAACTCAATTTAACAGACTGTAATTAAACTGTGTACGATGGCAGCACAAACCTGCGCGCTGCCGCTGCTTCGCGACCGTGACCTTCAGATTAATCTCATGACCTTGAAACTTGAAGGTGACCTAGATATTCTAAAGATGTACCTTCACACTGAAAATGCAGCTGCTAGCTTAAGGCATTCAAAACTTAGAGCTTGAATTCAGAAAATACGAAAATATGTCTCAAGGTCAAATGTCACCAACTTCCGATCGCTTCTAGCGTTCTCCATGGCACATATTCCTACCAAGTTACAACGATTTCCGACCAGCCGTTTGCGAGATTTTCTGCGGACAAACAGACAGACAGACAGACAGACAGACTCACAGACAGACTCACAGACGGAGTCACAGACGCCGCCAAAACAGTAGGCTACCTGCTCGCTGAATACCTGGAGCGCAGGTAAAGATAACGCCTATTATATAAAACAGCAGAGATCGTTTTGCTATGTCACAAGATGCTGTGCAATAGCTCATAACAGAACGCTTACATAAAATGCTCAGCGCTTAACGACGATAAACACTAAAACAGTAAAACGGATAAAATGAAAACAATCAAAAATCCAACAATCAGAGAAACTCTCTACGAAATAAAACACATACAAGTTGTCTTTTAAAAACGGCCTATAGGCCTATTACTCTTACAAGCGTGCGCATAGCTAAAAACAAATTTTGTACTAAATTTTAGTACAATCCAAAACTTCCGGGGCGTCATTCACCGGAAGCATTTTCAGGCCAAAAGACGCCAAATACCGTCTGCCAATTGGGCGCCCTCGTAGACTCCCTGGCTTCATTTAAACTCATCGCGTCTTCGGCGCTCGCTCCTCCACTCGTCACTAGGCCTCCATAATCGCCCATGTCAACATCCCAAAGTTTAAAGACAGGTCACGTGACTAAGCGTTGGGCGGCTAGGCCTCTCTGGCCTAGTTTTTTATTTGTGCATTCTTGCCAGGGTTCTACTTTAGCGTGTAGATAGATTATAAGGAATAGAAAATAAGCAGTACAAAAGTAGATCAAAAAGGGATACAATCTAGGTCGGATGAGTTATGACCTACTTTTTAATTTTGGAATTTTGTCTATATTTCTGGAATGGCTACAGTTACAAACTTCAAATTTAAATTTAATGCGCATACTTTAGTGGTATCTACAGATGTACAATGTGTCCGGGAATAAAATAAATTAAACTGTGCCCGAAAGAAGCACATACCTGCGCGTGGCTGCTTTTCTGTTATCGTGACCTTGATATTGACCCCGTGACCTTGAAACTCGAACGTGACCTAGATATTCTGAACATGTACCTTCACGCCGAAAATGAAGTTGTTAGGTTAAAGCAGTCGAAAGTATTTATAACGGATGACAAATGCATGGCTATTACAAGCGAAAAAATACCAAAAAATAGCTGGCAGGGTTAAAGGTCAAGGTCAAGGTCAAAGGTGAAAGGTCATTAACTTGCAACTACTTTAGCATGGGACATATTTCTACCAAGTTACATCGGTTTAAAATTTCCGACCAGTAGTTTTCGAGATTTTCTGCGGACAGACAGACGCATAGACTCAAAGACAGACACCGCCAAAAGCAATACCTGTTCGCAGCAAAGCTGACTCGCAGCTAACCAGTGTATACATTTTTATAACTCCGGTAAACAACGTCAGATTTTAACCAAATCAGATGACTTATTTCGCCACACCTTATATATGTTGCTGCACTACCTTGTGAAATTACTGATACGTTCAACTTCAAATATGATGCAAATCTGGAAGAAAATGAAAACAAACTTTTGCATATATAGAACACAATTACTTATTGCAGACTTATTTTTTACCGCATTTTCTGGTTCCTGTGAAATATCCTTTGAAATAGGAGATATTTTATTTAAACAGGCCTAAATGTTGCACACTGAGCATGCGTCGCTGTAGACTACAACTTTTCGAGCAGGCAGTGCTCTTTTCACTCTACCAAATTTAGTTTTCCGGAAGTCAGTCTTGTCTACTAATGTTATATTATGTGTTTGATTGTTGTTTCGGTTTGTACAATTGTTAATTTACGCCACTGAGTAAGCCTTGCGCCGCTATTCGGCAGCGTGTATATTACTATGCATATGATGATTTGTGTTATATTATATGCACTGTCTAGCATGGCAGATATTTCGTGCTGCAATACAAATAGCACCATTTCATTGCAATTTATGGGGTATCACCCAGCAACGAGTCAGTGATTCAATGAAATGAAGTGTGCGTATTGCGTGGAACAATGGCATTGACTAAAGCATTATTCACAGTGCGATTGATGAGTGGCATTTGTATCTTTAAGCATGTCTGCGGCATATAATAGACGCTATGAGCAACTGTCGTGACAGTATCAATATTTAGTCAGCCATATGACGTAAAACATTTAATTTTCACACACATGATACACTTTTGATAATAATAATGGTTTTATTTGTATTGCAGCACGAATGCTGCCACGCAGGACAGTACATATAATATAACACAAGTCATCATATGAACGTAGCATAACAGTGTGGCGTGGCGGGACCATTATACATGATTCTTATCGGACATTTTTTACTCTTTCCAACAGTGAAATAATTTTGAAAATTGGTTAACATTTGACGGCGTTAGTGACCGGTTTTCACTTTTTTGGACCACTCTGTACACTATGTCCACATAAAAATTGCCACTGTGTAATCAGCTTCAACTTTGTCAAATCTTATCCGATTTTTAGCGCCTCTGAAGTTACGACCTTACGGCGCTATACAAATCTGTTTATTATTATTATTATTATTGTTATTCCAAGTTGTTTTTTCTACTAAAAAGCGCATAAAATTTCTAACAAAATACGCATAATACTTCCCACTACACCTTAAGTATGTTGCTACACTATCTTGGGAAATAAGAAATACACATTTGCTGCAAATCTTGCAGAAAAGGCAAATAAAATGCATTGTGTCCCAGAAAAAAGAGAACATCAGTATTTTGTGCATTGATTTTTACACGCATTTATTTTAATGCACCTCGCTTACTTACTCATTATTATACTTACTTATTACTCTATTTTTCGTTTTTGTTACATATTCTTTGAAAAAGCAGACGGTTCTATGTAAACAGACCTAAATGCTGACAACGCCTCTGCACACCCAGCATGCGACACTTTACGACTTCTGAAGCATGCAACACGTCTTTCATTCGACCAGATCTGTGGCCACCAAACAGCTCCGACCTTAACCTGGACTTACTACAAGACACGAGGTGTGCTTCAGCAGCGAGATGGGTGGGTGCATAACGTTTACGAAGTGAAGCAGCGCTTGCTAAACGTTTTGCACGGCATGGACCACAGCATTCACTGACTATGCAATTGATGAGAAATGTTAGCATATTTGAGTATATGTGCAGGCAAGTTATGGACACTTAAGTAACTACAGCCATAGGACATGACTGTTTCATTTTTTAACATACAATGCGGCTTTGTGTTGTAGCTTTTGTAACTTTTAACAAATTCGAGTTTCCGAATTCCCAAGGTACTGCATCAACATACTTAAGGTGTGGTGGTAGAATTTATTGTTTTCATTTCGTTGCAAATTTCATGCGCTTTCCAGTAGTGAAAACATTTTGGAAATCGGTTACGACTTGACAAAGTTATAGCTGATTACAAAGTGGCACTTTTTTATGAGGACACGGTGTAGAGATAACTACTTTTGATGTACACTGTGTCCCAGAAAAAAAGAGAACATCAGTAGTTTTTGCATAACTTTAATAAACCTGGATGTATTTTCGTAATTTTTGGTAAGAATCATCGCGATAATTCAGGGAAGCAAAAAATTGTACAATATTTCTCCAACGCTACATGTTACTAACTGGCGACGACGTAATTGTGACGTCACGAAAATGCAGTTTACAGCAGATAAGCATCAGTCGATGCTTCATGAGGGGAAAACGTTACATGACGGTTTGGTAACAGAATCACCTGAGAGCAACTGATTCTTGTTGTATTGAATCATTTCGTTCATCAAAGTTACATATTTGGTTCAACTGATTGCTGTGTTGGCAGTAGACATCGCCGCAGTGTATGAACTGCAGTTGACCACCTTGTACAGAGTCAAAGCGAACTGCCATAGTCTTTCAACATGCATTAAGGCTTAGTGGGGATATTTTCAACAACTTTTTTCTGATTCTCCAGCATTGTGTTACTAACAATGATCGTTTTCGTTATTTACGACACGTGCAGTTACGCATTTCTTTGTTTGTAGTATGTGGTATAATAGCATATTTTAACGAGGTTCATTCTGCAATAACAACATTAATTAGCTGAAGTGAACATTAATTTCTCGTAGTAATAGTTCCGGGAGGTTCTTCAGTATGCCAAAAATTAAGAAAATATATCCAGATTCGTTCAACTTACGCACAAAATACTGATGTTCTCTTTTTTCTGGGTCACGGTGTACGATAAGTGTTGACTAGACCAACCTGAGTAGGCACGTAGCCAAGTCGTAGGGGATTCATTTCTGTTGCGCAAAGATTTGTAGCATTTCTCGAATATGCGGCCTCCTCCTGCAGCTTTGTCCGGGCTTTATGTACGGCTTGCCTACTGACGACTATTATTTTTTATATAGGTCGCACTTCTTTCTCAGCAAATAACGACGCAGCAACCGTCGGTCCGTGTTGAATAAGTATGTAACACTGGGGACCGAGAATATCCGTGACGTATGGATGACGTAACGAACTGTAGGCTTGCTGTATACTGTCGAGTATTGAGAATGTTGACTCTGCTGAGCGAAGTGCTGCTGAGCTGACGAACAGACCGCTGCCGTGCTGGTACGGCGAGTGTGGGTGGAAAGTTTGGCCTGCAGCTGAGCAGTGATGTTGATTCGCCGCGAATTAGGGCGTCGATGACACTTCACCTATTTTGGGGGTATAACGCCGCGAAATTGAAAGAAAGATAGAAGGAAAGAAAACAAGAGGAAGACGAAGGACAAAGTTACTCGATCATTCGATGACCAAGAACGACAACCGAAGATGTGGACAACTGAAAGAAATGGCTCAATGCAGAGAAGATTGGTGTCGTTGGAGTACTAAACCTGTCCGAAAAGCAGGGCACCTGCCACCTACAGAAGAACGCCGTGTAAATAGGCTTAAAACAGAGACCAAAGAGGGTGGAACCATTGCGCATGGGGCCGCGACTGACCTTGGGTGAGTGTGTGAGTGAGCAGAGGTTTAACGTCCCACTGGACACTTTATAGGTCATTTCGGGGACGATTTTTACAGGCCAGATGACCCAACCAACAACGTCAAAGCACTGAAAGAAGCCAGTTGGCCACTGAGATAGGCTTCAGTCCCACCAGAACCACTCCACTGTGTTACA
>Ga0126335_1002036_pt1 | contig 11823 bp, 8 predicted proteins | sample OlaspJWI45metaG_FD_108409 | JGI IMG/M metagenome (GOLD analysis project Ga0126335, IMG submission 108409) | Marine gutless worms symbiont microbial communities from Oahu, Hawaii - Olavius sp. 1 OAHU.JWI-45 metaG | ecosystem: Host-associated > Annelida > Digestive system > Unclassified | place...
CTGCTCATACTGGTGTTAAGAATATCAGAGCTGTAAAACGACGACGTTATTATCAGCACAACATTGTCAACTGTGTTGTTTGCAAGAAGAGAAGAGGGTTCCGGCCTTGTTTAATACCTCAAAGGTTTTTTCGTTAATTTACCAAACAAAAATAATGTAAAAATGAAAATGATGATATCAAAAACTTATAAAAATGAAATCATTTATAATGAAAACTGAAAGGAAACAAATATTATGAGCAGTAGATACTGTCAACGCAGGCCTGGAAGTTCGGTTTAACCAACAAGTGACTCAACAATTCAAGTTTGCAGCGGTAGTGCAGTGATTCAAATTAGGTGAGGTGGAAAATGAGTGCACCTCGCATAATTTTAGCCTCTTTGTTATCTTTCTGCGAAAAATTATCAAAATTGAAGAGAAGACGGTTCCGTGCGGAAATTTGACAAAGTTCTGGCAAAAGCAATTTTGCACAGTTTTTTTGAGACACAGTGTATATATTGACTTTCCACATCATTGTATGACACTGAGTAGCCTAGTATTTGCTGATATGCCATTAAGAAACTATGCACTCATTCACACTTATCTGACTGGTGAAAATATGGGCTGTATAAGTTATGTTTTTGTAACAAGTCATTAAAAATTTTCACTTACTTGAAGACCCCCAGCAGTTTGTGACATATCTCTGTGGGTTCACAGATCATAGGTTGAATAGCCATGCACTGATGCGAGTGATGAGATCAATCATTACATAGTTAAGTGTTTACCTGCGTTTTACCTGTGTGTGTTAACAGCAACTGCAGGAGATGGATGAGAAGAGAATCAACAAGGTACAACAGCTGATAGAGTCGTCAACGGACATTGAGCGTAACGTGATGCCCATCATGAGCAAGTGTGTCGATGGCATGGCAACCGCTGCACAGATGATTGACTGCAAACAGGTGAGATCGACACATGTGAATTTGAAGTAGCTGAATTCCAAATTACTCAATTGAAACAGCGGTAACATGACTCACACATTCAGTGACCTTGTTACAGCAGTTGGTCTCCAAATTTTCAGGGTAGCTCCAGGATGCCCTGGGAATATATTTAGGTGCCAAAAGTTTGGGGTAATGGTCTTGGGGGTGGAAGTGGGGGACTGACTGGACGTGCAGAATGGCTAGTTTATGATGAATCTGTCACCTGCTTGTACTGGTGTTAAGAATATCAGAACGGTAAGACAACGACGTTATTATCAGCGTGGCATTGTGAACTGTGTGTTTGTTAATTGTAGGATTCACAGATGGTAATAGAGCAGTACAAGACTGGGTTTGTTCCTCCGGACGACCTTCCATTTGAAGACCTCTCCGTGATCGGTACAAGTGTATCATCGGGCAGCACTTCCACACTGGGCATACAGAGTGTCAAAGGAACGATGACTGGAAAGACCAAGAAGAGAACAGGGTTCCGTGCCCTGTTTAATACCTCGAAGGTTTTTCATTTTTCTTTTCTTGTATAGGCATGGCATTGTGAAAAGTGGTTGTGCAATCTGGCACTGCATGAGTGTTTCAGTTAAAACTAATCCGTACAAAATGTGGTACGGGTTCAGTAGTTGTGCATTCTTATACATCTGGTTCTTGATATACGTTGCATGGGCATCTGGATGTAATTTCGTAGTTTTCAGTAAAAAGTCAGTGCTGAATGCTGTTAGAGCTTTGCTGTAATGAATTATCAGCTGCTCGTGTAACCATTTGTGTCGAAGTAATAGTACAGGCAGCTGTGGATGTCAAAGAATGCTAGTGTTTGGTCATTATTAAAGTTCTATGAAAACAACAGTTATTTGCCCGTGACGTTTAACAAGACACAGGTGAGCTTATTGGGTCAACATGGAGGTGTGGACAGGTGATGAACTGTGAATACATCTGAGTGAATGTAGCCCAATAGCCAGCAGTGTGTAAATGGTGACGTTGTTGTCAGGTCGAGGAACCACGCGAAGACTTTGGACATTTGCCACCAACGCAGCAGCGCAAACAGTTGACAATTAAACTGGAGTCTTTGCAGTCCGCACTCAGCAAGGAAACGTCTGAACGGTAACGACTGCTGACGTGACCGTCTGTGTGTGTGGTACAGTCATGCAACTGCGTGATTGACTATTAGGGCTGTGCCAAATATTTTATTCGTATTCTATTTGGGCCGAATAGTAGGCCGAATAGTGTATCGTATTCGGCCGAATAACACTGCGAAAAGTAGACGGGATACACGTAGTCATTAATGTGAATCCGTAAGCTCGTTTCTGACATAGGCCAATGATAAAGGCTATTGTCTATGGAGTCTGAAACCAATAACTATTTGGGCGCAGTGTGAGTGGAAAACTGACTGCCTTTTTACTTAACTTTTAGTGAGTTTAATGACTTTGTGAGTACGTATGTATTTTAGGCTCATACTAATAAATTGATGACGCTGAATGACAGCGTGAATAAATATCTAGTATAACAATGTGAACGTTAACGATGATAACTGACAATGACATAGCTTCGAAGTTCAAAGCAGTTATTCGTATTTAGTTCATACTCGGTCAAATAATAATTTTAATTATTCGTATTAGGCCGAATAGTCAAGACCCCTTATTCAGTACAGCCATACTATTAATGTTCGGTTAATATAAATAACAGGTTAATTAAGTTAGTGAAAATAGGATATTAAAGGAGGAGCTGAAGGCAGGGAAAGCTGGAAAGCCTTGGTACGTTTCACCTTCAACTTAGAAAAACACAAGATGGTAAATGCAACAGTAAAGAACACGTGATTTAGCGCCTTGTTAAGCACTTGCGCAGGGCACACATTGTTGAAGGTTTCCACCATTTCACCTGCCACCCACATGTTTATCCGTGAATGGAATGAACCTGCTTTTGCCTTCCCTGTCAAAAGTGGTCCCAATTTATGAGAACAGAGTGAACGAGTCGGACACAAATGATTTTGTTTTCACGACTAACTGTTATGTTAACATTGCTCCAAAGGAATCCGTCTGTCTGTCAACAGCACCTGATCGTACCAGGAACACAACTGTGCACCGTCAGTGACCGATCTTTCCATGTGATGGCTGCAGGTGCATGAAACAGTTTGCCAACTAGCATCACTACGGCTACTTTCCTGGACTCCTTCAAAAAATATTTCTGTTCACAGAATCTTTTCTGGAACTATAGTTTAATTGTGAACCATGTATTAGATGCACCTTTGCATATGCCATGTCAATCTTTACATTTTAATAAGAATGATAACTAGCAGTTCTGCCCACACACCTCACCGCTACCCCCCACTGGGCACCCCAACCCCCCGTGACCATCCTTTGAGTGTAAGGATACCACATGCCAAATTTGGTCGAGATGCGCTGAAAAACTTGGCTGGGCATGAGACATATTGACATACAGATTCCATTTTACATATGTATAAGATAATAATTGTTGATGAGGTTGATGTGGTGTTTGTCGTCAGGGATGCACTGTTGAAGATGCAGGACGTTTACCGACAGAACACGCAGTTGGGAGATCCAGCAATCCTCGATCCTCAGTTGGAAGAGAACGCACAGAAGTTGGATCAACTACAGAAGGACATCACCAAGTATCAGGTACATTAGTGATTTGCTGCCGCGGTATGTTTCGATTTGATGATTATTGTAATAATTGTTCTGAAAAGACTGGATTGACAGAGTTTATCTCCGAGAATCTTATTGGTTTAATAGTTGCTGTAATTAAGCAAGTTAGTACATTTGTGAGGCAGCATACATGTCACTATTGTGATCAACAAACAGATGCATTTTTGAAAACAGGTGGAACTCCTAGCGGGCAAGTTTAGAATCGTGTATGTGAAGAGGTAGGCCGTTTCAGCGTCACAGTCTAGCAACGGTGAGGGATCGATTGACCAGACTTGTACAGATCTTTGTAACCTTGAATTAGCAACAGCTGCATGATCTAAGTAAGGACAGCCAGTTGTAGTGGTGGTAGTAAGTTGACAATCAGACGTCAGTTACTGCTGTTAATGTAGACTTGATGTACGAGGAGCATTCAGTAATTTCAACGACTTGAGTTATATTTAATGCAACAATAAACACAAAAACCACAATGACGTTTTTTCTTACTACAGTCTCCGAACTTTTCACTTTAACATTCCTAGCACTCAGTACGTCATGGGAGGCCTGCAACATAGAAACCTTTGTAAGTAGTGTTAAGAATATGTGGACAAATGCTGGCTGCACTGCATCATTGTTTGTAAATTTGATTCCACTTAGCGAATCTTTCAGAGGTCCAAACAATTGGAAATCACTTGGTGCCAGATCTGAGCTGTTCTGCAAATGTATCAGCATCTCCAAACTCATCTCCACAAATTTCTCTGTGGTGTGAGGAGCCTATTAGGGGGCGCATTATCCTGATGAAGGATAACATTTAGCAGGCAGTTTACAGAATTTAACTATGGAGACCAGGCGACATTGTCAGCATCGTATGCCCACGCCGTGGCACTCTTAAGTAGTAAGTAAGTAAGTAAGTAAGTGAATTTGTGTTCACACAGCAGTCATTACAGCCTAATCTGTTACAGAGGCTTTATGTTAGTGCCCCATATGCTCTGCGGAACAGCGCAATCTTTAAAAGCACACAGAACTGAGTTGGTGTCAGGTTGGGTCACGAACTGACAATGGGAGTGAGTTCCACACGATCGGACCAGAAACTGGAGTGATGGGCATTTCTGCCATTTTCACGTTAAATACTACATTCTCATTGATGTCAGCTTATGGTTTGGACCAGTAGAGACGTAACGATGTATCACATTGCCAAATGAAATACTCAGTTTTACTCATATAATTATTTTTCTAGTCAAATAGTCGGGAAAAATACAAGAAAATATAAAAAATAACCGATATTTTGGCTGTCACTGATACAATGTCGATATATTGAAAAAACTGATATCTAAAATGCCGATATCGATACAAATACCGATAATATCGATGTCAGCCATATATCGGTGATATTTTGATATATCGACCCAGCTCTACCTCATAGTGCTGATGAAATGGCTGCGCTACTTATTTTCATCAGTGATTGTCAGCATTGTCAAACCCAAATACTTGAATATTCATTACATTCTGTGCCTGTTGTCGTCATTTTGTCTGATTACGACTTTGGTACAGAATTATCTGGCAAACGTCGGCAAAAATGGAAATGTGGACAGCAGCAGTGTGACATTGACACCTGAGCAGCATACACGGCCCATGGCGGTGACACCGTCCACGACACCAGTAACCACGCAATATCAACCACCGACACCAACACAACAGCTGTCAGCGTCTTTTCGTTTACACTGTTTCTGTCAAATTAACGCGTTAATGAACGTGGCTAATCAGAAACTGATGACTACCTATGTTAACCTACTGTATTGCCAGAATTATGACTAAAGCGCCTGCAAACGAACTGTAATAGTACCAGCTTCTGTGCTGATGTGGATTATGAACTTACATTTGCAGCCGTTGCTATGTCAGGCAGCCAGTAATAATTCCACTGTTCACAGTCTTCATATAGGAGGTTTGTTATTTTTTCTAATTAATGGTACATTTAATGGTGATTTGTAGGGTTGTTTGCTGTGTGAACAATTTAAAATTATTCTGGGTGGTTTAAAGAGTAATTGTTTTACACGTTACGTTAGGTTAGTGAACTGGAGCATGGAAATGAAGACAGGTACGTATATGCACCTGGCTTGAGAAAAGGCAGTCGTTCACGCAGACGTTTGTTTGAATTTGACATAGTGCAGTTAGCTGTTAGATTATAACATCGTGAAAGTTATCTTGCTGTTTGCCGAGTGGCAATTTGGTGCAGCTGGTTTGTTGTATGTCTGTTTGTAGTGCCGTTGATGTTGATAACAGAACTACATTTTTTGCCGAGCAAGACAGCTTTGAAGATGAATATCCCGACTTGGGAACCTGCATTGCCTTGTATCCATTTGATGGTGAGTAACACCGTGTCGTGTGATCGTAACACCGACTTGCGTTGCTGGTCTAATTGTGCTATACTTCTGGTTACACTCTTTATTAGCAATGTCTAAATTCATTAGCATTTACATGCTACACTTTCAGTAGGTCAAGTACAGAATTTTTTGCAACAGCAGTGCAGCAAATCTATGATAGCCAGCTGTCTGTCTTTTCTCTGTGGTCTCTCTTAGAAGTCAGAACTGCGGTTCATTCAACTGAGGAAAGTTTTTGCTTCCGAAAAAAAGTAACATCTGACTGGCAGTTTATATTATTATTATCATTAATTGCAAGTTGTCCGAGTTAAGCTAAGGCCGAATTTTTGGGTTGGTGTAAAACTTTTTAGCTTTTCCTCTTACAAATTAATTGCTCCTATTTTTATTTACCATTTTTGTCTCTGTTGTAGCAAACACAGACAGCGCTCTGTCCATGGTGGAAGGTGAACAGCTGACCGTCATGGAAGCTGATCAAGGTGATGGCTGGACACACGTTAGAAATTCCCACGGTAACAGCGGGTTTGTCCCGACGGCATATGTCGAGTTCAGCTATACAAGCTAGTCTTGTCTTTCTCCATCAGATTTCTGTCTTTTGGTGCCCAATTGACAGCCAAAGTTTTTGCTTGGAATTTCCTGTATTTTCCTACCAATGGACTGGCAGGTTTTCATGAGAAAGGTGATAAGACTATATGGAATGGGACATCCGTCCAGTGGACTGTTTTTGTTATATGGCTGCCTGATGATAGTCGAAGGCCTTCTTTTACTGCCGTGCTTTTTTACTGTTATTGTGCCTATTCTTGTGTGCGATAACACAAGTGTGCAGATGGCTGCAACGATGCTTTCGCTGAGTGTTCTCGTTTCCAGGCTACTCTGTATTGGGTATAACTAATAAGTAACTGTACCCCCTGTGTTTTAGAAAGAGATTCGTCTCGGTTTTGTATTTTAAAAGTTGTAGACAGGTGTCTGAAATGGAAACTTGTTTTCTCTGTGTCATTTATGGCACTTCAGTGTGATTCAAAATGTGAGTGGTGCTGTGTGGTAGTGGTATTTTGTGCTGTGCCAGTGATAAATGGCAAATTGGAATCAGTAATGTTATCACACGAGCTCCTGTGTAACACAGTTATTGTAATAACAGCACTACTGTAGTCAAGTACGTCGTCATCGTAGAATAATGCACGTTTAATGCATTGTGTGTCAAATGTGGATGCATGCATGTTGCACATCATTTCTTTCTGTCACTGCATTCAATTAGCGACCATAGATTTTAGTTGTCGCGACCACATTAGAAGTGTTTGACTGTATACTGTTACTAATACTGTTGCCGATATCTTTACTGAAGGTTATGACTTGCAATGTGCGGTTGCCTTTGAGTATTTCCTTCAGAAAATCCCCCGTGTGTGTTCTGAGGCTTAGAATAGACCCACTCTGTTTCCTGGCCAGATGTCGTAATAAGTGACTAAACCAGGCACCCTCAACCTCCGTGCTTGGCCTCATCTGATTATTGATGATGGTCTGGAGTAAAGACTTTATTTTAGTGGTCGTTGAGGTTTTTACTTAGGCCACTTTCAAAATTTCTTATGTATGTATGTATTTATGAATGTATGTATGTATGTAAAGAGGGAACATTAACACAGCTGCTCTAGCTACTATAGTATGGTGCACGATGTTCTGGGCTGCTTATAGGTCCAGCAGATTAGGTTTTTGTCACACTGGGACCCTTACGCTGTGATTAGCCTAGAGGCGGTTGCTTACAGTTTATATTGTAACACAGTGGAGTGGTTCTGGTGGGACTGAAGCCTATCTCAGTGGCCAACTGGCTTCCTTCAGTGCTTTGATGCTGTTGGTTGGGTCATCTGGCCTCACCTCTTGAAATGAGTGGTTAATTCTGTTATTGCAGTAATGTTCAGATTTAGTGGTATTTCCATAAACTGCACGTCATATTCCAGATGTTTGTGAGATTGTTGTCGATTACAACAAATTCGATCACGAATGCAAACTTTGTTAAATAGATGTGCAACTGATAGTGCTGGGCGATTCGAGAGACGCCAACGTTGATTCGATTCGCCAGAGTTTCGATTCGATTCACTTGTTACGTCAGTAGGTCATTTATTAATTAGAAGGTGCATTTTGAAGTGTAATTGCAGAATTACCAGTACTTTTTAAATTGCAATTAGCCTAACTTTTAATTAAATTGTGACATCGGTGCAAAGAAAACATTTATTTTGGGGCTTTGTTTGCCGGTATGTGATTCTTTTCTAAATTGTTATACGTTGTGTCGAAGCTTTTGCAGCTGAAACCTTACAGATGAATCAAACTCAACGTGAATTCGATTCACCCTATCAAATCGATTCGAATCGATTTGCCTGGCGAATCGATTCGAATTGATTATTCGCAGCTCTAGCGACTGAAGTAATTATCACGGTTCAGCATTCGTATATTCCAGCGACTTGCATTCTTTGAGCACAGCATCAGTTGTTAAGCGTGTTAAGATGAAAAACATACATGAATTTTTTACGCTGTGCACGTATTCAATGATATCGGTGCTTTGTAGAATTTCGTTCTTAGTTAAAATCACTATCGTATTGCTGTGGTTTATTTTTTCCTCTGTGATTGTATATATTGCCAAATGAACGAAGGAAGTTAGATAGTATTTTAATTTGTGGAAAAGATGATTATAATTATGCTGTTGATTTGATGTTTGTTTTGAGTGCCTTCTGTACTGTGGCAGCATTTATTGCGTGCTATGGAGGAAATCTGGCATACAACGACATTTTGTGCTCTCGAATAAACTCATCAATTCACCGAAGCAGCCGTAACCATTGCTCACAGATTTGGTGGTGCTTGCTTCGACAGTAACTGGTCTGACAGGAAGTAGTCAAGATCCTACAGGAAAGACAACGGGCCTGTTGCACGAATGGCTGATCGATGGATCGTTCCATAAATATTGGAGTGATCCATGGATCAACTTTGCTCCCGCTAGAGCGCTCCCCAGTTTTTTGGATCGGTCAAAACGTCGATCTAGGTGAGGCAGTGACGTCACCATGACGTTTATTTACATTTTTCAAGATGGATGTAGAACAAAACCTTTACGTAAAATACGTCACAGCTACCGGTAATGACTGCACTTGGATCCAAACAAAAGATGGTGATTATATTTGCTCTAGATTTCTCTGATTAACAGTAAATAGTGTAATAATCATCAACGAAATAATATTGTTATCTTTGTTGGTAGCCATTTTGTTTTGAATAGAGTGCTGCAGCTGGAGCAAAGCATTGCATTGATATTTGGAGCGTTCGACTGGGTCAGTTGGATCATTCCACATGGCTCGGTGTTTGTGCAACAGGCCCAAGGTGTCATAGATAGAGACGACGGCACCTACCATTTGAGCAGTAACTATGACAACTTACTGTTCTCTGTGGTGATATCATGCAGAGAGCGGACGTCACCAGCTGATGTTGAAATGTGACTGAATTTGTGAGCAATTTTATCGTTGTTTTAGTGAATCATTCGTAATTCAACGTTTTTGCTGCAATTTGTTGTAATAAACAATTATTATTATTACTACACAAAAGTTATTGATGGAGACCTTTGACTGGTCATCTACTAGCCAGATTGGAATGGTTATGTGTGTGTGTGTGTATGATTAACTGATAACTGATGTACATATGATAAACCTGTGATAGTATTGATATCAGCACTAAAGTTGCTCTCCACTGCTATCTGACTGCTGGGTTGAAGCCATGCCATGCCCCGATAAGAAGTAACGCTCTTGTATTTTACGTATAACTCCTCATTTCTTGTCATATTGTCTGGGAATTTTAGCATTTATGAGCCACAGTTGTGCAGTGCCGGTCTGTTTCTCTCGCTGCGCACTCTGCCAGTCATTGTGCGGCCATGTCACCGGTCAAACAGACACAGAACTTTTATACTATAGATTGCCAAAGTATTTCTGATCATAGCTGAATAGTGCACATAAGCACTGCAGCGTGACTGAATATTGGTCCACTGCACCTGCTGCTTTTAGACAGTTTAAAATAGTAAGCACGTTTTTCAACATCTCGAGTGTGCACAGGCCAAAAAGCGCTGCTGTAAAGGATGTCGCCGTTTCCGATATTTCTCTGTCAGAAATATCATATGTCAGCAAAGTCACTATCAACCCAGCTTTAGTGTCGTTTTGTCTTTTTTAGAATTGTGACTGCATTCTTGAAACTCGCTTGCTGATCGACCAGCAGTAGTTCTCACAGCATTCATTGCAGTACATTGATTTTGCAGCTGCGTTTGTGGTGTCATTGACTGACTTTGGCCGTGTAATGTGTTGTTGTGTACATTCATCTGTTTAACATGTATATATTTTTATATTAGCACATTTTAGCGACTTGCTTCATCTGATTGATCGTAATGAAGTTGTTTTTGTACAATTGCTTTGCTCCATCGAATCAGCTATTTTGCTAATGTTTATTGCTTTATGCTCTATTTTATGTGCCCCGTGTATGTGGCCATCTTCTTGTTATTTCGCAGACAACGTGTGTATACACTGTTTGACTGATGTTGTGTTCTATATGGTTATTGTTATTGCTTGGTTGTATGGTGTTACGGAACTACAGAAGACTTATGTGCCTTGCCAGTTGCTAATTATGTTATTATTATTAACAATATTGCATATTTTATTGCTGCCGGATGCAGTGCGTTGGCGTGGCATTTGCTATGGCGACGTGGCTGTCTGTGTGTTTGACATGTTGATGTATTGTGCCCAGACGACTGGTCGATTATCATGCAACCTTCACTAGATTGTAGCCCAACCATTCCATTTTTCCCATTGCTCGAGGTGACCCCCCCCTCATTGAGGACGTCAAATGGAATGGCGTAGGTACGCACTGTTGGGAATACGAATGCATGCAGTTATGGTGTTGCAATCTGGTAAATGTGTTCGTTTTAGTAGATTTATGTTGGACTTTTTTCATATTTGAGGTCATTGTGAACTGCAAAGTACTTAATCATTGTTATAAATGTTAGTATAGTGTCGTTCGATGTCGGCAGATCTGTCGTTGACTGGTGAAAAGGAATACGAGTATGATATGTTGAGACATTTCTACACACAGTGTGCATCGACATAGCACTACGGCCTGGTGTATTGTGATTGCGTCGGTTTGGTTCTTTCTTCAGTTTTTCCTTCTCTTTGCCCCGAAATGCCGGAGCATCCGCGGCTAAAAAAGTAAAGGTAAGGTTACAAGATTACGCCCCTTAATGAAAGAACCTCACTGCAGAAGCGCTCAGGTATGGCACACGTTGTTGAGCGATTTCACAGATTTACCTGCACACCCTCGGGTGCAACGAACCATACCTGCCTTTGCCTTCCCAGCCGAAGCTGATCCTCATTTACCGACCCCGGACGGATAGAAGGCTGAGTTGGCCTAGGCACCACTATCTTGGGTAAACAGTCTGCCCAGGACCGCTACGTGACAGAAGTCGCAGTTGTTAGCTGTTCAAACCGTTACGCCTCACTGGGCTCAGTGGGCAGCTGCAGCGCAGTGGCTATGAGCGCCGAACTCACGACCTGTCGCAAGCTGCGACGCTGACCACTGAGCCACCGAGTCAGCTGCAATTGTTGACGGGATCGAAAGCGCTGGCTAGCTGACTTGTTAGTGTTAAACCGCAGTGATGTCAACACGGCCGTATGTTGCCGTGACGCCTCGCCCCCCCCCGCCCATCAGTTCGAGTTATAGCTATATCATGGGCATGCACTAACGGAAAGCGCTGATAGCCGAGATAGTGGTGCCTAGGCCAACTCAGCCTTCTATCCGTCCGGGGTCGGTAAATGAGGATCAGCTTCGGCTGGGAAGGCAAAG
>Ga0126335_1002037_pt1 | contig 11822 bp, 11 predicted proteins | sample OlaspJWI45metaG_FD_108409 | JGI IMG/M metagenome (GOLD analysis project Ga0126335, IMG submission 108409) | Marine gutless worms symbiont microbial communities from Oahu, Hawaii - Olavius sp. 1 OAHU.JWI-45 metaG | ecosystem: Host-associated > Annelida > Digestive system > Unclassified | place...
CTAGGCTAATCACAGCGTAAGGGTCCCAGTGTGACAAAAACCCAATCTGCTGGACCTATAAGCTGCCTAGAACATCTTGCAACAAGAGTATTGCACTGTGCTATAGTAACAAGAGCAGCTGTGCTAATGTTCCCTCTTTTACTCCAGACCATCATCAGTAATCAGATGAGGCCGCGGAGGTTGAGGGGTGCCTGGTTTAGTCGCCTTTTACGACATCCGGCCAGGTCTATTCTAAGCCCCGGAACCCACACTGAAAGCGCTCATTAAACACCAGTACATAATACTACAAACAAGAGGCCAAAGTAATTTGGCAAAGGCCGCATTAATTGTGGGTATGATATAACACATACAAGTGGGACCATCTAGCAAAGGAGTTCGAGAATTCCTATGCCTATAATAATAATAATAATAATACAGAGGATAATGTTTATAGTGCTGTCATCATGGCTTAAAGTCATTGTGAGAGTTCACTCGGTTCATCTGATAAATGTGGTTCGGCGCCAGATGGCGCCAACCCTCAGAACAAGCCAGTCGACTTGGGCCGTGAGTCCGCCTTTACGTTAAGCAAAACTGTCCACAACTCTCCCTCCGATTCACGGTATAGGGACTGGAACTGCACTTAAATCCAAAAGTCTTCACCTCAAACAGGATGTTGATCTATTCAGATGTTCGCAGGGATGTGGCAGACCGACTAACAGACAGACTGCAATACAACACTATTGGATTACCTACTGTGTAGCTAAGCTTACCATTATGTGCACGCTGGTCAGCTTCTTTCTTTCCACCGTTGCCATACTGGTAACCATCGCCATTGTCGTCACCATCTGCAGCATTATCTTCATCTTTCTCGTCACCATTATCACCAGCGACATCACCGACCTCATCATTACGAGGGTTCTGCAGCTGAATCGGTACGTATACATCACGCATTTTATTGCAGCTATGGATTCCAGGCAAATTTTTGTTTATCACATCGGCACATGCGAGATTTTTTAATGATTACGTGCAACAGAAATGCACACCAACGTTGACACCGACATCACAAACAGCAACGACTGCATGCAAAGCGACAATGCACACTAGTACTAAAGCAGCAAAATACAGGAACGTAATTCTGTAGAATTTCGTTTTAAACAGTAGAATATTTTTTAATGTTTTCCAGTGTTAAGTATCTGTCCACGATTCTGTCCTGTCACGAACTGACAGCAGCAGTATCATATTTCACAATGACTGACCAATTTGCTACAAACTCGCGCTAAGCAGGTACGGTTGGTGGATGCATATACATTGTTCAAATGAATACTAGTTCAGATGAGAATTGAAGGCATTTTCTGGGCCATATGACTGCAAAGTTTTTGATGCCTAACAAGCAGCAGCAAAGAACTGACGTATGTACACACGTAAGGGACAGACAGAAAACAATGCTAACTGCACAGTTGTGGAGGTCAGCATAATAAACGTACTTGACAACTGTGTATGAAGTCAGACGTACAAAAATACATAAGAGAATATACAATAAACAACAAAACTGCTAGAAATTTTTTCAAACAGTACAATATTTTAAGAATATACTCACTTTTCAACAAGTCTCTAATATGATACAGGTCAAAACGTCATTTCCCACAACATAAAAAGCAAAACAAAAACCAATACCTGGTTCTCCTCGTGCTGAACATTTGGCTCGGCAATCTGCATCGGCCTCTCCATCTGTCCATTCATATCACCAGCCTCTATGTCACCAGCATGGGGAAATTTGCCCATCTTGCCCACATCCAGTCCATTAGCTCGTACAGCATTCAACACGTCATTTTCACGTCTGTCGTTTGGCATGACGGGATTGCGATGAAGTCCACCAAATCTCCCACCCACATCCCACCTATCGTCCGCACCAAACTTCAGAGGCTTTGCAGGCTTGTCAGCCTAAAGATTAATGCCACAAACAGTTCTTTCAAGCATGTAATGGAAGACCTTAGCACACTACAGTACAGCAAACAGCCACAGCAACATGATATACAGAAACAGCAAAATAATGTGCAACACATAGTGGAAATAAACTCCAAAATACTTGCAACAACAAAAAGTAACATGTTAAAACAGAGATTACTAAAATGAGTAGCAGACCAAAAATTAAATACGGGGCGAACCACTCCCCCTCGTCGTTGGTGATGGAAACCCCCATACATACTGTTTCTTGGGGCCCAGGAAGGAGTCTCCACCACAAACATGACGTCAATCCATTCAGCCATTTTGGCACAGTCCGACTGACAGACAGATGCCCGTGTGATGGGATTATCGATCACAATTCCGCATTCCCTGTGTTTGATGCAGCCTAATTAAGCTGCCGGTCCATCAGTATCCAGTGTGCTTTAAGTTGACTATAATGATAACTAATATGTCAAATAACGAGAAAGATCTATAATTATAGATCTTTCTCGTTATTTGATAATAGCTGAGTATAACTGTAACTACAACGAGAAAGTCCCCCAAAATGACAACTGTAACTAAACTAAACAGCTGATAATGAAACATTGTGTTATTTTTCCACCAAATTCCTGTTATAAAGGTTCAAGTTTACAGCAAGAAAACTACAAGACAGGGAAGGCGAGCGTGGATTGATGTCATGTAAGAGCTAAGAGGCTCTACTGTCGAACTGACCTCTGTCTGAAGAGACAATGCACTGCGATGTTGGATTCTGCGAGAATGCCCGTAGGTCCTATCAGTGGACTCTGCATCACTCTGAAGGTGTCAAAGTGCACAGCTGCTTACATGACACCGGTCGCTGGTAGTCCACATAACTGCTCCTAAGTTGGTAACTACTGCAGCAGACTAGACGTAGTCCATTCACTTGACAGGAGATGGCTGCTATACGCAGTTTGTCTTTGAAGTCTGACCCGCCACCACGCTTTTATGAATAGTGCTTGCATACAAGCATAGGCTGAGAGTTTATACAGTTTGTGGTGAGAAAACGTGCCAGTGCTAACATGGAATGAAGAGAGAACACCGGCCAAATTTAGTGAATTGTAGAGTTAAAACTTTGTGGTCTTCTGCTGTAAATACACTATGTGAGCAGATTCCAGCTACGACTGATCTAAATTTATTGTAACTTGTAATGGCCTTGATGCAGTTCATTGTTGTCTATTGTTGTCGTCCAGTTTTTTTGGCATTTGAGATAACGAATAACTATAATTACAATAACTAAAACTTGAACTAGAAAGTAAAATAACTATGACTACAACTATAACTACAAAGTTGAAACAGCCATTATTAAAACCACAGCGAGAAAGTTTCCAAAAATAACTACGATAACTACAACCAAAACGAAAACAATAACTTAAACGAGACTGTCAGTATCTCTCTATCATATATGAATGAGCAAGTATCTCTACGGACAGCGGAAAGCATCAGCACCTCCTACACACACACAGTGACTGTCATAAACAACACAGTCAATAGTTACTGCAATATCCAACACAAAACACCGCAACACTCACCTGCTGACGACTATCAAATCCATTCTGTATGTCAGGTGGCACAACTTGGTTCACAGCAGCTGCAGCACGCCGCTTGATGACCGGCTGGTCGGGTCTTGCTTTGCGTGGCTCAAAGTACGCCTTTCTCTCATTATCGTCTGTCAACCCACAATCCAGTCGTCCAAATGTATCCATTTCTGTATTCTTAAGAGCAATTATATCTAGATCAGATCAGTGAAACAACTGCAACTTATTAAGCAAAAGCACAAAAATGCATCAGTAGTAAACTAGCTGCACAGACAGACACAATGGGCCGTCATTATGCAAAAAAACCGTCCCGTAGATTCTGGTTGCAGCAAAATCATAATAAAACTGTCTACAGTAACAGTCCACAAAAAGACGTAGTTAAATGCACCGACATTTAGCACCAAAACTGGGTGTACCGGTTAACTGACAGCACTCAAATTTCACGACCATTTAGCTTGCCACAGTCATTACAAACCCCGACAAATTCTCAATAAAGAATATTCACAATAGCAAAAACTAATGTCAATATTTGCACTGTACAGCATATACCGCCAGTGCTTACGAGGCAAAGTTAATCAAAAGCTTACCTGGTTTGTTAATCTGCATACGAACTTCAGGATTGTTATCCTGCACAATAAATAACAAATGAAATTAAACTATGTCCAAAGGAGCACAAACCTGCGCATTGCCACTGTTTTGCGATGGTAACCTTGAGATTAACCCCATGACCTTGAAACTCGAAGGGGACCTAGATATTCTAAAGATGTACCGTCACACTGAAAATGAATCTGCTAGCTCAAGGCATTCAAAACTTGGAGCTTTACTGAAAAATAGGAAATGTCAAAGTCAAACGTGAAGGCAAAAATGTTGAAAGCTCGAAATTACTTCGACATTATTGTAACAGATATTACGCTCAAGTCCCAGCAATTTCTGATCAGTAGTTTTTGAGTTGTATGCAACTGCTTTTTCGCCACAGTGACCTTGACCTTAGACATATGACCTCAAAACTGAAACGTCACCTAGATATTCTGAAAATGTATCTCCAAATTGAAAACGAAGTTGCTGGGTCAAGCCATTCAAAAGATGCAGCCTGAATTCAAAAAGTACAAAAACAGCTCTCAAAGTCACACGTCAAAATCATAAGTCACCAACTGTGATACACTTCTAGCGTTCACCATGGGGCATATTCCTGCCAAGTCACATCAATTTCTGATCAGTGGTTTTGAGATTTTGTACAGACAGACCGACTGACACACAGACATACAGATGCTGCCAAAAACAATACCTGCTCGCAGCATGCCCTCAAGTGACTACATTCGGAAATAACAAAAAACAAGCTCATAATAGGCTTATATTTCTCTATTTATTTATAACGATCATTACGCAATCGTACACAAAAAAAGAAAGGAAAAGATAAAATTATAAAACACACATAGACTCAAGAATAAAAGCAACAGGATGTGCCCTGAATCACCCTAACTGATGCACAGTGTACAACTACAAACAGCTAGTGCAGATGAGCCTCATGTAAAGCAGCACAGACACTACACAGTAAGCAAAAAGTAAACAAAAGGCCAAAGTAAGTTGGCCAATGATGCACCGAATGACCCCGCACAGTGAAGCCTAGTCAATGAATCTCAGCGAGGTCATTCAGTGCATTCGTGACAGACAGACAGACACCACACACATCAGTAACAATAGTATGCATCATGCATTCGATGCAGCCTAAAAAACCATATCAACTTAATCGAGTCAATGAACGGGCAAGCAGAGTTTAATATCTTGCTCAACATACAGTCGTTTAAAGATAAGTCATTCCAGACAATTATTTGCACCGATACGCACAAGCAGTTACAAGCAATCACAAGAAATTCACAAATACCAAAAATAACTATTAAGTCCACACATAAATTTACCCTACACATGTAATACACGAGCATAAAAAGTTAAAAAGTTGAACCTAAATCGATGATGAACACAATGAATAGAACTAAGAGAAAACTAAGAGCAAAGAACAGTTCCGATAATCTTAGTTTCTATCCTCTAGATCATTAATACCAGTAAGATGTTACAAGGTTAAGGCAAAAACATACAATTTTCCGACATTAACCACCAAAGTTCAAGAAGACATATTCAACCTGCTGAGCTGCAGGAGCCATCTGAGGAATGTGATTATCAACCTTTGAATTGCGCCAGTGACGAGACACTTTAAGCATATCCAAGTCCACTTTACCATGAAGGACTGGCTTCTGGACAGAAACACAACACAAGAAACATCAATGACTATTAATAGTCAACGTAATCCATTGCCATCCTCCACGAAGGCTGGCGGTGAGCAGACACTTAGGCCATGGTGCCTGTCTTTGGTGATCCGCATTAATCCAGTCCACTCAGTGATATCTTCAATCCACCTTCCTCTTTGTCGACAGATAGACAATATATGGGAGTGGACTGGACTAATAAGAATAACCTATCGGTACACATAAATAAATGCATTTAACAATGTCACAGCAGTTATCTGACCCTTGTTGCTACCATAACTATCAAATTTGTGAAAGATGAACTCGACATGAAGCAACGTCCACTTTATATCTGAATTTAACAGTGCCATAACGTCACTCATAAATCACTACATAAATATACACAATTCAGTTCTTTCAACATAAGTTAGTGATGCAACTATTACGTTAATAAAACCTGCATATCAAGAATTATCTTAAACGTTTATCATCATAATGTGTCAAGTCTACCTTAGATACATCATGCTGATCGCCCGTTAACTGTTCCCGCAATACACTTATCTGTCGCTTCAAGTTTGCTGTTTCATCTGTACAATGTCACACAAACATGAGCACTGATGCATCATCATTTATCTATTTCTCTCTCTGGCTGTAAAAACAATTCAAGATATTTAGCATAAACCCCAAATCAGATAATCTAACAACACTGTAAAAAACACAGACCTGTACTGACATCGATTTGGCATAAAATATCCCCCTAAAAAAGCATCCATATGCTGAAATAACATGCAGCATTTTTGCAATACTGTTATTCTCATCTGTACTTAATAATTAATGACAATGACAATGACAATTTTGATAATGATACAAATAATAATTGCACAAATTACACTTCAATTGATAAATTACTGACAAACAACTTATCTGCATATAAAAAGCATTTCTGTCTATCCAGCTAGACATTATATGTATAGTTTAAGCGCCGTTGCATATCTCGCCCACCCCATGCAATCCTGCTGCCCAATCAAAGAATGCACGCTGCCATGCTGCCTGCCCACCCACACCATAGTGTATCATGCCTCCGGCAGTGAGGCCGACTGTACTGTACTGTAGTAATGTTGCTCAAGGCTATAAGCTGAGGCTGCCCAGTGCCACCCACACCTCGCCAGTCAGTGCAGAGATGAAAAATGCCAATTTTACGGACCCTTAACCATGACCCCCAAATTTTTTTGTACCAGAAACCATCCCTGGGGTACCCCGTAGCTACCCTAAAAGTTTGGAAGGATCATCACAGCCATTCCCGAGCTATAAGCAAACAAACATACATGCAAACAGGCAAACACACAAACAGATTTATGCTATTAGAAGCAAAGTTCTCTTAAAAAACAATAGTTAATAATAATAATAATAATAATAATAATAATTATAAAGCTTCTATAGCGCCATAAGACCGTGACATCAGAGGCGCTTGACAACAGTATCAACCTAACAGCCAGTAAACAAGATCTACATAAGCAAACACGATGGCAATCAAACGACAGTAAGAACCTCGAAGTACGGCAATATCGTTATCACTCTCCTGCTTGGATTGTCTCAGCTGTGCACGCTCCTCCTCATGCTGGGTGTCCAGTTCTTGATGTCTCCGCAGTTCTTGCTCCAAATTATCATAATTTTTCTGCGTTAATGCCAACAAACAGAACAGCTGGACAAAACAGTACAAACTTGTGCTCCAAAAACCAAGATGAACAGAAAATTGCATCTGTTGGAAAAACAATGACAGTCATCAAGCAGTTATTTTTGACATTTTATAGCAGAAATAACAGAGGAAACACCAGTAAATGCTAAACTAAAAGTTAACAAGGTAACGTCCGTTATGGGATGGGCATGATGATAGCTGGCACACCACAGCGGTGCCGACTGGTGACTGTTCCCACTGATCCATTCACTACATTCACTAGCCCAACCCGAAAACACCCAAAACGGCAGAACTATTTGGGAAGCCTGATTTCTTATTCGAGTTTTCTAGTAACCATATGTCTATCTCGCTTAGTTTCGGAGATATTTGCATGTGACAGATGGATAGACAGACAACGCGGACCATTACTTTAGCTGGCCCCCACACTGTCATCATCATGACGATGACAATGATTAAACAAAGTAACAATCAAATTCTGACACAGCCTCAATATGTTATGCAGTACAACTATTTATACTTTACCAGGTTACCTGAGATTACCTCAACTTTTATGATAGTTAACACGTCCTACACTTTTGAAGATAAGCATTTTCAAATTACTGTCAGTTCTTATCGTGCATTGTACAGCTTACAAAGCAATCAAAACACCCTAACATCATATAAGTAGACCTCGAAGCATTCCTCACTTGCTGATAGGCTAAGCTCGCTGCTTTTCTCACTTAATCCGACTTTGCTCTTGTAGATATCATGTGACTTGGCTTCCTGACAAAAATTTCTCATTACTTGTCTTTTGTATGACTTAGTTCATTTTGTTTCAGTGCTTTGACACTGTTGGTTGGGCAGAAGGAAGGGCATCCGGCCTGTAAAAAACCTTGGGGTTGTGGAGGCGTTAGTCCAGTTGGGGTGGCGCCCACCCGGACTGTCGGTACTTCTGCCTCCATTATCTTCCCCTGCTCAATAAAAATCCAAAAGACAGGAGGTGGGGAAACCCAGCCTGTACGTAACACAGCCCTATGCTAAGGCAGAAGGCAGAGTGTTTCTTCTGGTACGGGCCTACCCCGGTTGTCCTGGAACAAAGGCAGTTAGACGGTTGTTGTTGTTGTTTGTCTATAATCTTGTCGTATTGTCTTTATCATATTTTTAAAACGAAAAACCATGCACTGTGTGTTCCAGGAGAAAAATAGCAGTATTTTGTGCAAAACTGTAATATTTTGGCAAATAATACCTTCAAAGAAGTGCAACACTGCATAAGCTTTTTCCAACAGTCCGTGCACTTTGGCAACGACAACACCAGTAGAAAGAATAAACAGAACCATTGCTAATTTTCTCAATTACATGTAGGTAACATGATAAAATCCAGCAAGAGACAGGCCACCTGTTCAAAAATTCTGTAATAGGCTTAAATGTCATTCACTGCATGGCTGTAATGTTCTGCTTCTCTCAAAACCGTAAACCAACCAACTGCATATCTTCTGAAAACTGCATTCTGAATGATGTCATGATTGCGTTAAGATCAGTTAGTGACGTATTAATACAAGTAATATTTGGCAATTTTGTGATTTTACTGGAGTTATCACAATACTATGAGCTAAAAATTGCATAAATATACCCAGATTTGTTAAAGATATGTACAGAACATTGTCGGTCTCTTTTTTCCAGGACATGGTGTATATTTTGCTCGCTTCAACTCGCCTGCATGCTCGCCGGAAAAATCTCCCTCACTCTCGCTCGCCCCGTTTCTCACTTGCTATCACTTGCTCTTTCTTTCAGTTTGAGATCTACAGATGAGTACTTTACTCAATTTAGCATCAGCAAGCAGAAACTGAATCATTAAACTCAATGCCATACCTTGGTCAGTTTCAGCTCTTCATTCATCTTGACGTAACGCTCCGTCATCTCTTTCTACACAGCATATTGCATAATTAAACCAACACTGCTGCTGATGTTACTGATATGAGACTACAGCCACTCTCATAACAAGCTTTTGTACAACTGGCCTTTCGTACATGGTTACCAAGCCGAATAAACTCTTTCCGTATTGCATTAAATTTTTTATAAGCTGAAGGCCCTTCCTTACACAAAACCAAATGTCAAAACATGACCGCTATAAGCCATTACACACAATGCTAAGTTCAATTCATAGCTTTCATCCAGAAATAAATTTTAAATACTACACAGTACAAGTACATAGTACGTACCAGTAATTATAAAAATAATATAATGTACAAGAGTACAAACTAAAACATTCTGTTCTGTTCTTTAGCCATCCTCAATCTGAAGGTTGGCCACACCATGGACGTACTTCTCCATTTGTCCCTGTCCTCCATCATTCTGACTGACTCTTCCACGGAGAGTCCTGTCCACGTCTTAATGTTGTCCATCCAGGTCGTGCGTGGCCTTCCTCACCAGAGTGCACCTGGCATTGTTCCTTGCATTTTCTCTTTCTCCAGGAAACTCCTTGTTTCCTAATGGTGTGACCATAGTATGCTAGCTTCCTTGTTCTGACAGTGTCTAACAGTTCCCTCTTTACTCCAGCTTTGTTAAGAACCCATTCATTTGTTTTCTTTGCTATCCACGAAACCCACAGAATCTTTCTCAGTCCTTTCATCTCAAAGGCGTCAAGACGTGTTTCTTCATTCTTTCTAAGAGTCCAGCTTTCACAGCCATACGTTGCTACAGGCCACACTAGCGCTAACAGAATACAAAATACAGAACACAAGCATTTTTTGTCAAAATTAGCTAGCATATTCATGGTTATCGGTCAAATGTTTTATTTGTGTCACACAACACTAAACTACCTTTTCCTGCTTACAACGACTCTCTTGGTCTGACTTCATTCGCAGCAAATCTACAACGAAAATATCGGTATGGTATTTTTACATAAAATCACCTAAAAACAGTTCACTTTTGTCGTCTTCATCGTCATCATTTCATCCTCATTGCTGACGGTCGAAGACCGTAAAACGATGCATCAGTTTTTTTACAACTCTTTCTGCTGAGCCGTTCCACGAAACTGACTTTAATATGTACTTCAAATTACTGCAGTATGTCAACATAATAAGACAACAGACAGACAATAGACATCCCCTGAATCTGAAAGCACCGACATTCTGACATTCTGAGATAGAAATTTTTGTCGTAATAATACACAAAAAATAAAGAATGAATATTACGACATCGACATTTTGCAAGCTGTATGTCAGCTTTTTGAGTGCAAAATGTAATGCAACTAACCACATTCTACCACAAACATGAAAAACAAATATAGCACACCTTCTTTTGAATTTTCTAACTTTTTCCGATCTGCTTCTATCGTAGACCGTAGTTTAGCTTTTTCTTCATTTGCAGCTTAACACAAAACCAATGTTGGTATCAATATTGTTCTGCATTATTTCAATGACACAATCGAGAGCTTCCTCAATAAGAAAGCAAGATTTAAGATGTCAAACAGTCTGGTGTGACAACGTAAGTCATCAAATAAATATCCACACAAAAATACTGCATCAATGTAAGCAAATAAGAAGTATTGTTAAGCTTGAAATAACCACTTTCTACGTAACGTGCAACAGTCCAACTACATAAGCATTATTTTTCGTGCACCAGACTTTTAGGGTTTCGCGCAACACCACTCCATCGCAGCAATATTGTAACCAACTAAAACTAGCTGCCTATCAGATGATAAGAATGCATAAGGTCACAGTCAGGGTTAGGGTTAGAATTAAAATTTGGGCCATGGAGCTTTGTCACGCGAAACCCTCGGAGACCCCAAGTATTAAACGTTTCGATTGTGGTCAATGAACATCAAGCCAATGCCTGCATCCTACAAAAACAACAAAGAAATAAGGGCATAAGCTCCCACATAACAGACGCTACTTCATACAGTTGCAACGATCAACTGTACCCAGAAGCTGTGTAGACAAGTTGTCATTTTCAAGCTTTGATCTCTTGGCGCTGTCATCGCTTCGCCGCAGCGACGACTTCAGTTCATTGTAGGAATAGAATCCATAAATAAAAACCACGCCCACTGCAACGAAAGCCAACACTTGCGGTGTGCCTCTCCTTGACATATCCGTCTTGAAATATGAGTATAACGACACTACTATCAGACACTATATAAGCAGCCTATCGTCTGCACAGTCTAGATGCAGTGCACAAATGTACAATTTATTGCAATACTGCATCTAATCGATATTCTTTCAACAATTTCCACTAATCAACAACGCGTCACTAGCAATGCATCACGGGTCCCAACAAAAATAAGTAAAGAATAACGAACATGCGGGACAGGGACTTATACTCAGCTTCAAAGGGACTGCTCACTCACCGGATTGTACAACTGTACACATCGCCAGGAACAGTGGCGGCGATTTCTTTTGAATGGTGGGGGAC
>Ga0126335_1002038_pt1 | contig 11822 bp, 9 predicted proteins | sample OlaspJWI45metaG_FD_108409 | JGI IMG/M metagenome (GOLD analysis project Ga0126335, IMG submission 108409) | Marine gutless worms symbiont microbial communities from Oahu, Hawaii - Olavius sp. 1 OAHU.JWI-45 metaG | ecosystem: Host-associated > Annelida > Digestive system > Unclassified | place...
CACATCTTCATTTCTTAACGTTAACGGCAAAAAATGAATATACTTGAGATTAGTAAATCGTCATCAGCAAAAACCGAATTTTCGGTTTTTTTCGGTATTTTTTCCGTCGGTTTTCGGTTTTTTAAAATATCGCGATATCGGTTTCGGTTTTCGGTTACCGACTCGGCTCTAGTCTGAGCACGGTACGGTGTGTGCTGGAACGTCATCAGCGAGCTGACGAACGTGTCTGAACTCAGTGGTCTAAACATTGCCAGTCTGCGGTTGCTATGACCAGTGGCGTAACTTCAAATGCTGCGCCCCACGCAGAAAACCACTCGAGGCCCCCCTCCACTGGCAACATTTTTTGTCAAGTTGTCTGCTGTATATGCATAGGCATAATGTCAGCATTACTTCATGTGGTATGATTATCCAGAAGTGTAACCAGCCAGAGTTCAAAGGTTGGGACAAAGTTAAAGTGTCAGTGGGTTTTTTATTTTCCTTTCTACTTTTTTCCTGCTGGCTGCTATGTGGCTTAACCAAATCCAGTTATCGGTAATTAAGCTCTCAACGGGGTCCGGGGCGAAGCCGCAAAAGCATGTTTGCAATAATTTAGCGTATATGAAGCGTGTCAGAAGCAACGATTGTAGTTTCTCATGTGCGAATAAAAATGTCCATTTAAATCACAATGCACAGTTTGTGCGCTTGCATTATTGCGTAAACCTACTTTTGCATTAATTGTTAAATTAAAATTGTGCCACCATAGGCAACTGTCTAACTTGTCTATTGCTAAATACCCGCACGGCCACTGGCTGCCTCTCGAGCTTAGACTGTTTTAACTTTTTTATTAAGGCACCACTTGTGGGTCCCTGAGGGTCGTCTTCGCGCATTGCAGGGTCTGTAAGGCCGGTAGTTATGCCCCCGCATATGTTATGATAAGAATTAAATGATCTGTGTTGCTATTAACTAGTGCTACATTTTTTTCTTTGCCAGATTCAATGCAGCCATCGTTAAATTACCCTACCCATTTGTTTGATTAACGCGAACATTATCTATACGGTAAAGGCTTAAGTAGGCGCTGTTAGCTGCTACCGTATGCCAATATATCTCGAGTTTCGCCGTTTGTCAATAAGTCATCGGTAAAGTCGTACTTTGTCGCCTTTCAGCCATGACAGCAGCTGCAGCAGCAGCGTAATCACATGCTCCGTGTCCACGTGAGCTCTGTTTTCTCGTGATATCTTGACAGACAGCTTCGATAGCATATTTGACAACCGACGCCTGCAAACTTTGATCTCTTCGTTTCATGTCAGTCGCTTTGCTATCTATACGGATGTATAGGCTTTGTCGATTTGTCACCGATTCGGCGACATTAGAGTTTTGTACAAAACAAGGCCAGTAGGCCTGTATTGAAGTTACATGATTCTGTATGCGTGATTCAGCAGTCGTTGTGCGTGAAAACAGATAAGAGACTGAAGACCAAGTTTATGATCTAGTTGGGCACATGGCTGATATGGCGGTGCTTCAAGGAGCGGTGAGCGCATGGCTGGGCATCTTGGTAGCTGCGACGGTCGGTCTACTGACTGCAATGGCACTGCCACGCTGGGTGATTGTCACGACCGACGTGACTGGCACGCAGCAAGAAGCAGATGTTGGACTGTGGCAAATCTGTCGACCTTCTGAGTCCGCCTATAACTGCACCTCGTTGAGTTCTGCGTCAACAACAGGTCCGTTATCGGAACTACCTGGTAATTTATATTAAGGGATTGTTTTTTTAAACGGAGCATGGTGATTATACAAGTATTCTGCTGATTTGTATATTATAGTATCTTAAACCGCAATTTTTTTTGCGAAATTTCAGTGAAACTGAAAGCGACAAGTGTTAGGCCTGCAGTGTCACTCCAATTTTTTTAGTAAGGCCCACGACCTATACCGGCGCTCGGTGACTGATATGTCTAAGAGAGTCGTCACTTGCGTACAGAAGACTATAGTAGTTCTCGCAAGTTTTATACGATAATTCCGCCACGACGATAGAGGACAATGTTACGAGCACGTGCCTGACTGTGTTTCTAGGCTGGTTCTACAACGTGCAGATACTAAGCGCGACGTCCTGCGCGGCGACGGTCTGTTGTGCACTGTCATTGTGCGTGCTGGTCGTCCACTATGACTGCTGGCGTGTCAGACCACCCATCATCATACACGCCGGCCTCTCAGTCTTACTCCTCGCCGCCGGTAAGGTCAATATTCCGACTGTTCTGTTCTGTTCTTTAGCCGTCCTCGATCCGAGGGTTGGCCACACCGTGGACGTACTTTCTCCAGTTGTCCCTGTCCTCTGTCATTCTGATTGACTCTTCCACAGACAGTCCTGTTGTCCATCCAGGCCGTGCGTGGCCTTCCTCGCCTGCGTGCACCTGGCATTGTTCCTTGCATTATCTCTTTCTTCAGGCAACTCCCTTGTTTTCTCATGGTGTGATCATAGTATGCTAGCTTCCTTGCTTTGACGGTGTCTAACAGTTCCCTCTTTACTCCATCTTTGTTAAGAATCCACTCATTTGTTTTCTTTGCTGTCCACGAAACCCGCAGAATCTTTCTCAGTCCTTTCATCTCAAAGGCGTCAAGACGTGTTTCTTCATTCTTTCTGAGAATCCAGCTTTCACAGTCGCATGTTGCTACAGGCCACACTATATGGTGACAAATTCATACAGTCGCATTTTCACCTTTAAACTTATTTTACTGCTCTTCCAGAGCCCTTCCATCTTTCCAAAAACCGCCGCCACTTTTCTGATGCACACTCTGACATCCTTTTCACAGCTTTCGTTGTACGAGATAGAGCTGACCAAATACCAAAAGTCGCTGACTGCTTCGAGATCCATTCCTGCTGCCTGAATATCCATTCTGTCATACTAAGCGCTGGTGGTCATCACTTTACACTTGTCTGGGTTTATGAACAGTTCCACTTTACTGGATTCTTCTTCCAGAATTGAAGTGGTTAGTTGCATGCTGGTCCGCGTCTCATCGATAAGTGCAATATCGTCTGCAAAGTCCAAATCGCACAAGTGTTCATCTTTCGACCATATGGTGTCTTTCTATAGTCCTTCTTGACACCCAGTCTATCGTTGTTGCAAACAGCAGTGGCGACAAGATACATCCTTGTCGAACACCTGTTAATACTGGGAACCACTGGCTAATATCCCCATCAATTCTGTAGTAATGTACACAGAATTAACCAAATGTTTTTAACTGCCGGCAGAAACCGTCATGCGTTTAGATCAAAGTCTTACATGAACAAACTCGCCACTGTTGAACCAGTTCGTTACTATAACTCGCTAGTGGTGACGCAGCGCCTGTGGCAACTACGCCTAACTAACACTGCTCCTTATCGACTTATGTACCCTTCAGTGGGCTGCGTTTCAGCGTGAGTCGATAGAAGTTGCCAGGGACAGGCGTTCAAAAGTTAGAGCCTGGATTGAAAAAAATGAAAACGTCAACATCAAATGTCATCAAAATCCAGTTACTTCTAGCATTCAACATAGGTCATATTTCTATTTCTATCAAGTTACATCAACTTTTGTACAGTAGTTTTTGAGTTATTGCGCGTACATGCACATAGAGACAGGCTACTGAAATCAAAATCTGTTTCGCCAGCATAGCAGGCGCGCAAGTAACGGGTAAAGCAAAAGTGGAGGACACTTGATACACCCCTCTTCATGAGACAACTTCATCGCAGAAGCGCTCAGGTATGGCTCGCGTTGTCAAGGGATTACGCAATTTATATGCCACCCACGCGTTTATCCACGAATAAAATAAATCATATTTGTGTAGATAATCCAAGAAACCTTGGACTCAAACAGGCACTGGGTTAACGGTTTGTGATAATGATGACATGCTGTATCAGGGTTGCTGCAGCTGGGAGGCGTCATCCTATGCGGCGTCAGCATCTCTACTAGTCTTCCTGCATGTGTCGAGTTCTGTCCTGCAGTTGATCAGCCGTTGGAGTCCTGTCTCGCCGCCATTTTGCCCTCCACGCCACAGTGTCATGCTAATAGTGCTTCCGGTTACGTCATCGCTGCTGTGGGCGCCGGGCTGGCGTTCACTGCCGGGCTGGTGGGCGTGGCCTTGTTACGTCAGCCTAACGGAGATGATGACGAGCCACTGTTGGATGGCGTTGGCAACTTAGTGACGTCACAACCAATAACATCCAGTCACGTGACACAGTGAATAGATTTCCGGATGACATCAGCAGAACTTTTCAACTGAACGCGAAGATTGTAGCCGAGTCACTGTCGGTCACAAAACATGGACCGAATGCCCCGAGACTGTGTAAATCAATGCCAGCCTATCAAGACGTCTCTCTATTGAGACTCAAGTTGCAAGTACTCCTAGATTTTTTCATAAGCGTGGCAGAAAACTTGCTCCATGCAACGGATGTGGACTTGTTTGTTTTATCAAGTCGCATATGGGCAATGACGCTCAGCTGGCTTGGGTATGTCACGCTGATTGGTTTCGGATCAGTGTTCGTCAGTATGTGTTATATTCTCAAGCAACATTACAAGTCTCCATGTCCAGCAGTTACGATTTGCGACAGTCGTGGTTAACAGACACACAGAGACGCCAGCAATAAACTCTCTATATATGATAAGGTCAGCTGAGCTAAATGCTTATTTGACCGCCATAACTGTGCCAAGACAACACATCTGCAGAGAAGCTATAACTGGCAGTACTCCTCCAGGCTGACCGACTTTATTGCGAATTGATGTTTATCCCTCAACAACCTTCATTTGACACAGTTGAACCCGCTTAGTCCTGCTACTGCACACACTTGGCACTGCGCAGTCACTTGTAGCCTACGCCATGAAAATTTATTGCTTCGCTTCAAGTCGCATATTTTTACACAGCCCAGCACAAATATCACTCGCGTAAACCAGTATCACAAACGGTACGTGCGGCGTCGATATAACTAATTTGCGTTACGACCCTAATAAACGTTAAAGTCAACTCACACGTAATTAAATGCAGACAGCTGTCTTCTCAGTAAAACTAAAAGCTGTTGCTGATCGACAAAACTGTGTATTAAAATGGCACATGACGAGAAGCATTATGTGATGCCCCTCTCTGTCAGTCTGCCTTGCTGTCTCAAAAACGAAGTCATTTACAGTTACACTCAGAGCAAAGATCATTGCCGAATACTAAGTGTTCCCCGCATCGAAAAGAAACAAAGACTTAAAAATAGGTAGCGGTGTCCACAGTTAGCTTCAAAGTTTTAATATTCTTTGGCTAAAGTTTTTAGAGATGCTCCAGCTATTTGAATATTCAAGTATTCGCATATTCTTTTCTTTTCGAGGCGGAGATGTGTATAGCCTGCGATCTAGTTTGTTGGAATTGGAAACCTACCGGTGTGCCAGTACCGGTGTGAATAATTTTTCTTCAATTCTATATTGTAATCGCCCGAAATCGCCACTGAACAGTTAAAATCGGCGCTGATTGGTTCACTGCACAATGAGCAATAGCAAATGGTAGTTCATTGCAGCGATACAACGTAAAACGCATCACTGCATAGTAACTAACGTTAAAAATCAGTCAAAACAAATGCTTAAAATGAGTTTTCAGACAACGTTTACAGCTGCCAAAAGTGCTCGCATCATAACTGATAGACTCTGCAGTACCAAGCTTTGAGACCAGCAACAGAAAAGTTCGATCTCCAAACTTGGTTCTGGTCTGGGGAACGTGTAGTCATAACCGAAAGCAGACATTGAAAACTGATGCCCGGCAGTTGTGCAGTCACTGGCACTTGACGGTTTTATAGTTTCTGAAACTCCCACCACAACGAGTTCACTTTCAAGCATAACGGGAGCTCCAAATATTGATTTCGATCGTTAAAGTTTGCCAGTTACAGTTAGTTATTACAAACATGTCCGGTAGGAGGCGGCGTCTCGCACGCTGCTATGGCTGTGTTGAATTTCTTGCCACGAGGACACGACATAAAGAATTGATGCCAGCTGGTACCATGCTGTACGCACACGTAGTACGACTTGCAGTTGGTTCCCGGCTGCAGAAACACGCCCGAGCGCTTGCAACTCGAATTTTCTGCAAACATACGAACTATTAGAAAATGTGCAGGTGTAAACGCAACACAGCATAGACCTATTTAACATATTTCTGTCTAATGATGAAATTTTATGCGCATAGGCCTAACCAATGTGCAATATTCGTGCGTAAATGTGGTAAAACTAAATACCGGTAAGTCAAAGTCTATCTCTCTGGTGTGATGGCTCACTTGGTAGAGCATTGCATCTGTGACCAGTAGGTCACGGGTTCGAGTCGCGGCCGCGTACCGCTGCGTAATAACTTTGGGCAAGTTATTTACACCTTTGTGCCTCTGTTACCAAACAGTATACTTTGGTACTTGCCTAACGGCTGGGAAGTAAACAGACACCACGTGATTCATTAGCCCCGTCTCCGTGGTTTCGCAGCTTAAGCAGTTGATTAGCTGTGGGCTATTGAAAAGGAGATCAGCGGGCACGTGGCTCGGGAAAGACTTTACATTTTTACTGTCTGTACTTTAGCGAAACGGTACAGACTTTATCTTAAGAGGGGGCTGATATCTGGGGGCATTTGTCTTAGAGGAATAGTCTGGAAACGAATGTCGGGGACGTCGACGAATTAGTACTAGTGATAAAACGTCGGAAGTAATATTACTTAATAACCTTTTTGTATTACACCATACGGTAAGTTAAAACATAGGCACGCAACATACAAATACACAAAGAACAAAACCTAGATCATTTACACACTTCACGCAATAAACAGTAATACACAAAGTAAAATCAGAACGAAACTCACCGTCAACTGGTAACTCGTTGTAGTCGCCCCCAGGTCGTCGTCGACCGGCTGCAAACCTATCTCTGCCGTCCGCTCCTCCCGCTGACGCACGTCGGTTTGTCGTGAAAGAATTCTCCTCAAAGAACGACGACGACGACGACGATGTCGCCCTGGTGTCGTCGTTCCAGACGCCAGCGTCAGGCTGCCGCCCTCGGGCCGCACTATCCTGCGACGTCTTGCGACGTCCGTATGACTTCGGACGGTCGTCGGCGGCGGGTTCCGACCAATCGCGACGCAGTTCCTCGTCACGCCGATGATCTGATCGTCGCGCATTGTCGTCGACGTCGTCGTAGCGACGGAAACTGTCGGCGAGATTGTCGGCCAGTGTCGTGCGACGTCGCGACGACCGACCTGAATTGACGTCGTCAAGATCCAGTGATTGTCGGCGACCGTCCACGTCCTGGCGGCGACGCGTCTGCTGACGGCTTCGAGTTGACACTACACCATGGCGATGACGGTCATCCCGCGACTCCAAGTCCGACGTGACGGAGTTGTAGTCGTCGTCGTCGGTGTAAAGTGGCCGGTCACGTCGCCTCGATGTCGGCTTGAAGCGGGTCGTGGCCGCCCGGTCGCGGTCTCTTTCGCTAAACAAACCGCCACTCACTACATCCCGGCTGCGACCCTCAGCGCCACGGCGACTAGACCCCGAAAAGTAGTCATCAAACTCGTCGTCGAGGAACGATGATCGACCAGGTGACTGGATACCAAATACATTGGCAATGGCTGACAATAGAGGGTATTTGCCGGCACCACAACTACCGCGAAAGTCATCCATCTCCAGCGACCAGATGAACGCGCCGCCAACACCCTGCTTCTGTAGGTATTGTGCCTACAGTTGCAATAGACCAGTTAGTTAGTTGATGAATGCAGCAATCGATTAAAAGTTGTTAGAAATTATAGCTGGATGACTCGGTAGCGTAGTGGGAATGCGATGCGGCTTTCTGTCCGAGAGGTCCTGAGTTAGACGCTTATACGCCTGCTGCGTTTCCAGTTGCCCGGTGAAGCGTGACGGTCTGTGCAGCTAATAACTGTCATTTCCGTCACGTATAGCGGTTCTGGGCAGACTGTTTACACACCATGATGGTGCATAGGCCAACTCAGCCTTCCATCCCTCCGGGATCGGTAAATGAGGACTAGCTTCGGCTGGGAAGACACAGACATGTATGGTTCATTCCATTCGTGGATAAACGCGTGGACAGCGAATAAAACTGTGTGATCCCTCGAAAACGCGTGCCATACCGGAGCGTCTCTGTGATGAGGTTGGCCCATAATGAGGCGATATATCAAGTTCCATCTACCTTTACCTTTTTACCTCTATAGCTGGTGCCAGACCTAGATCGTACCGGTATAGGCCTGACGATACAAAAATAGTATGAAAATATCACAATAAAATAGTATTATTTCGTGTACTGTCATATATAAGTACAACTAATAAACAAATACCATAAAGAGCAAAAACGCTCAACGAAACAGCAAGTGATACACTGTTCCTTGGGTTCCCAAGAGTCTTCGCTCCAAACAGGAACGCGATGCGTTCAGCCGTATTTGCACAGCGAAGAGACTGACAGACACCCACTAGTCCGCATCTCAGGTATTTTATGCGGCCTATCAACGACTGTGGTGGTATCATGCCTTGTAGGTGACGCTGTCGACGTTGTCGTAGCCGACCCACTGGTCTCCCTGATAGGCGTATGGAGCCTTCTGTTCGTCGATCCACACTGATGTCCAGCCGTCACGAAGATTCTCGCATATCTACAACGACAGCACACAATTACAGACTACTTCATCTCTTGAACCAGGCCCACTACACTGCCTATAGATACACTTCATTAATAAGTCACAAAATAGTGTCCTGCCGTTTTTCTACACACGAAAAATCCGAAATATACCATAAGGAATTGCATTGGCTACATTTACTGAAATTCATTTTTATAAAGAAAACTTCATTATTGTGACCTCAGTTGTACTTAAACACGATGAGCCAGTACAATATTTGTCTCTGCAGCAGTGTTCTTCAACAACACAACTCGCTTGATAAACACATTGAAAGCAACGAGAAAAGAGCGGAGTTTTTGTCTGCGAAATTTCTTAACGCTGCCCTCGGCCGCGATTCTACCTCACCAAAAAATTCTACCAAGCACTTCTTTGCTACACTATATTACATCGCCCAGTACCTCGTAATAGGCAAGTGTGCCGGGTTCCTGGGTGTATTTTCCAGCTTTTCCAGGTCCGGTGCTGGAAGCTTTCAGTCCATGCCTTGCGGCATTTGCCAGAGTAAATGTCGTACCGTAAGTGCTGATTCCGACGATCACTTTGTCCTTGGGCGCTCCTGCCTTGTTCAACCAGTAGTCAATTGTCCATGCCTGCAGACAGTTGTAGTTACAGCAGACAGTTACAGTAAGTAAATAAGTAAGTAAGTGATTGAGAATAATTCTAAGACGCATGAGTAACACTGTATAAGTAACCGCAAACAGTTATAATGCTGATGCGCCTTGGTCAGTTATCATCTAAACAGAAATGTTCTCAGTTTTCGCGTGAATAATCCATAGCTTACGTCTCGTCGTTAGTACACCCGCGAACCAGCAGCAGCAAAACTCTTGTCACCCTACACGCAGTTAGTTACAATTGGGCTTCAAAGGTATATCCGGTATATAGTCCTTGAGCCAAGACCCGAAAATTCACTGACAGGTATCATCTGAGCGCACCAATCTTCGTTGTGTTTTTTGACTTGCTAGACCTCTCTAGTTTACAGTTTGCGGCTTGGTAGCTTGGTGGTAGATGTCATGCGTTGAATATGTGGACCTCAAAAGTGGAAATCCGAGAATCGTATACAGTGACTTTACGAATTACTGGGCTTGGTGACTAGCAAGGGCGCATAAATCCATCCAATGTACGTTTTCTTATATGGATATCTCTATACTATATTAACCAAAAGCCAAAGTGATTTCGCGAAAGCCGAATCGAATCTAGTGGCGCCATCTGGTGAATGGGTCAGAAAATTCCTATAGACCTACATTACAATGGGCGAATTGTACTAAATTATACAGCTTGCCAACAAAGGCACAATTGTGAAGATAACTTGCCTCTTGCTGTCACACAGCAGTACATCACCCACCACCGTAAGACCGACGACCTAAATGTTGTGCCATCATATCACCCGGAGATGGACTAGGGCCCAACCCGATCGAACGCAACAGCGAATGGACCGAACCCAAGGCGATCCATGGCAAAGAATGGACCGAACCCAACGCGATCCATGGCAAAGATAGACACAACCCATGTCCGTCTTAGATGGTCTCAGTCAACTCAGCCTAAAGCAAACATTACCTTGATCCTAACAGGCTAACCGTAAGTTCTGACCCTATCATATCCGTTGGGAACCAGTACACTTGGGGACGAGTTATCTGAAACCATCTTAGATGCCTTCCAACTTTAGCCACTTGTACATAGCAACGACCAAGCTGACGTCTCTGCCTTTCTCCTAAACAAATCTCATTAGTTGTCTATGCTCTAGAAAATAGACATAGGGATTTATAGACTTTCCTGTCATAACTCATGCAACCGCAGCCAAACTAACGCAGACAAACAAGTTTTGTTTAGACGAGACCTGATTCCACTCGCGTTCACCGGCAACCTCGTCCGAACGTGGGAACAGTCCACTGTGATGACCTGTGAACTTGTTCCAGCTGCCGTGGTAGTTGTACGCCATCACTAACAGATAGTCGACGTACCTGCGACCACAGTGTTACAGCAAACAGTAGGTTTTAGACTTAAATACTCGTCTAGTGGGTCACGTACTCGAGACCAAAGCGCCAAAGGGGTGAGCTGCATAGGCCACACATGTAAACCATGGAATTCACTAAAGTGTACAATAGACCTATACCTATCATTTAGCGATTAGATTAATCACCGATTTCACACTACGGTCAGCCGGAACTAAATCGCAGTGTAGAAACAAAAGAAATGAAAACGAAAATGTACAAAAACGCATAAACATTAATAGGGCGCACGGGTCGGCTGTGCCGCATTGAGAACGTGGCGTCATTTCAGGCAATGACTAGCATCCAGCTGTTCTAGCTCATCTCCTCTCTACCTGCTGCGAAATAGAGAAAAATCCGCCAAGGATTTGGCAGTGAATTAATTAACCGTTTCTGAATGCCGACATCATCACTTTCATCATTTATTTGCTCAAATTAACTGAACAAGAGGACGCACACATGATCAACACGAGAACGAGAGCAGGACAAGAAAGGCACAAAAAAACTGTCGCTTACATTTTGCCCATAAATCATAAAAACACACATTCGATATAAAAACAACTACGACTATGCATACCGTAAAAACGCAAAGAAATCTACACGATCAAGTGACAGTTTAAATTTAGACAATGATGAAAAGTCAACGGTATGAGGCAAAAAGTTCCAAACATTTATAATTCTCTCAACAAAAAAGTTTCTTCTGGCTGAGCTTACACATCTCGGTTTATACAACTTAGAACCATGTTCTCTTGTGTGTGCCACAGTACTAAACGTGAACAAGTCATCAGAATTGATATAAACTATACCGAACACGGAACACTATCTTGTAACAAAATACTAAATCAAGATGCAGACGTCGTAGCTCAAGGCTAGGTAAGTTGAGACGTTGCATCCTATCAGTATAAGATTCGCCATTGAGACCTCTCAAACGCTTGGTAAATCGCCTTTGAACCTGCTCTATGAGATCAATGTCTTTAATTAGTGATGGAGACCATACAACAGAAATATACTCCAGCAGTGGCCGCACATAAACAATAAACGCTCTCACTAGTAAGTGAGTATCTCCAGAGACAAAACATCGAATTATATGGTTGGCTCTTTGATGGGCTTTAGGCCTAAGTGCTATTTCACTGATATGTTGCGAAGGTGACAAGTCGGACGTGATGGTAACACCAAGGTCGCGGCATATGTTACTTCGTGGTAGCTCGATGC
>Ga0126335_1002039_pt1 | contig 11821 bp, 8 predicted proteins | sample OlaspJWI45metaG_FD_108409 | JGI IMG/M metagenome (GOLD analysis project Ga0126335, IMG submission 108409) | Marine gutless worms symbiont microbial communities from Oahu, Hawaii - Olavius sp. 1 OAHU.JWI-45 metaG | ecosystem: Host-associated > Annelida > Digestive system > Unclassified | place...
GTGGCCAACTGGCTTCCTTCAGTGCTTTGACGCTGTTGGTTGGGTCATCTGGCCTGTAAAAATCGTCCCCAAAATGACCTATAAAGTGTCGAGTGGGACGTTAAACCTCTGCTCAATCAATCAGTCAACTCTTGGTTGTCTAGTACCAGTGCAGTCAATTGCTGTAAAGACACATGAAACTCAACATATGGTAATCAATCAGTCAATGAAGTCAGCTTAAATATAGCACAGAAAGCAACACGATTTCGTCACTAAGTGCTTCGATTGAGCAACGTAGTCTTGAGGGGCTGTCGAAACACCAAAAAGGACCGATCTGGCTACCGTAGTCTGGGTGGAAGGTCATTTCACAATCTTGGGCCAGTTGCGGAAAAGCTCTATCACTGAATCTGTTATGTCTTCGGGGTACAGTGAATGTTTCGATGTCATTTGAAGTCGACCTGAGTGTGTGCCTACCTGTATCTGAGAGCAGGCGACCGTCATCAGCTGCTCGTCTCAAATCATTGTGGTGTATGACTATTTACAGGACCCGAATCAGCTGATCCGCGCCAGTGCGCTGCGTGTTCTCTCCAGCATTCGGGTCTCGATGATCGTTCCTATTATGATGCTAGCTATCAAAGAGTCTGTCACTGACATGTCGCCGTATGTTCGTAAAACTGCCGCTCATGCCATTCCAAAGCTCTACAGGTTCGGCTTGGTTGAGTTGATGTTCAGATTGCGCTGCTGTGAGTTGTATTTGTAAAGGACGGCTGCTGCTTTGGTTAGCAGTATATTTTAACGGAATTCACTAGGTGGCGCCACAGCAGTTAAGCTGTGCTATTTTAGCAGCCCTAGGTATTAGTTTTGCGAAGGATTTTACTGCTCCATTTGTCTGATTTCACGTTATAGATTGTGCGTATTTGTCACATCTGGTGTTTGACGATTGTAAATTTGTCTGTGAGTTTGGCCAATGGCAGGCAATGAGCAGTGAGTACAGCACGTGCAGAATGAAAACCAAGCATGAGGATGAGTTGGAAATTAAATACCATTTTGCTGCAGCTTGCTATTTCTCCAGCACAACGCTCGTCCGTGATATTGCAAGACTCTGCTTTTCTTGGGCGACGTGTCAGTTCATCCCATGTCTCTGAAACTGCTGCTGTGCGTTTGCTTAGGTGATACAGAAAATAAATGCTAAACAGATGTTGGTATTTTTTATATATGGTTTATCTTTGTCCTATCGCATAAACTGTTATAGTGTACTGAAGGCGGCCCATGTTGAAAGGTTTACAATGCTGTTTTGCATTTCAGTGTTTAATTCTGTTCATTGTAACATTTTGTAAATAGTTTGGATCCAGAGCAGAAGGATATGCTTATTGAAGTGATCGAGAAGTTACTGGCTGATAAAACCACGGTCAGCATTTACGACATTCCTTTTTGACTGTAATAGTAACAATTACAATGTCGTCGTTATTGTCAGTTGGGTACATTTTCAATTCTCTACTGCCCAGAATGCCTCCATTTCTAAGTTTTCTGATGTCTCCAATAAAGTCATTTGGCTTTGAGTGTATCTGATTTCTTCGGGAGTTGTAAAATTCTAGTTTTCCAATATCAAATATGCACCCGATAGCTAAAGGGGATCCCTCTCACTGAGACCGTCAAATAGGAGAGAGAGGTAGGTTTTAGTTTGAAAATCAGGCCAGTATGCTGTCAGTGGCTGCCGTCTGGTGAAAGACTGCGAGTCGCAAAATCCGGCCAATAAATCGCTGTCATTCACCAGAGGGCAGCTCTTGGCAATACAACATCGGTATGCACAAGTGTCGGGTGGTTTGTCAGCAGCAGCTGAACTTTTTGTAAACTCTTGTCTGTTGGCCATTGCAGCTTGTAGCTGGATCGGCAATTCAAGCATTTGAGGAGGTCTGCCCGGAGCGGATTGATCTGATTCACAAGAACTATCGTAAACTCTGCAATCTACTGGTTGACGTGGAGGAGTGGGGACAAGTTGTCATTATCAACATGCTGACGAGATACTGTCGCACTCAGTTTACCAATCCGAATGCTGTGGTGAATAAAGCCTAATGCGTGCTAGATGTCGATACTGAAATTATGGTGTTAAAGATCGACGTCGATTGCTTTGGTGTACAGTAATAATTGATGTATTTAACATATACCTGCATGCCATCCGTGCCTGCAAAACTGGTATCATTTTGATCAGCATGTGTCTATCTGAACAAAAAGTCGAGAACTACTGATCAGAAATTAATGTTAGTTGAACATTGTCTTTGAAGTGTATGGAGTTTGGTGTCATTTGACTTGTGGTCACAACTTCGATGGTCTGAACATTTTGGTGGCATTTGCATATACGCTGCTGTCGTCTACGCTTGCAATTGCTGTTTATTATTACACATCTTAAAAGTTTTCTATTGTCATAGCTGTCCTACAGAATGTAGATGGTTGAGCCAGAGGCAATTTACCCCATGCCCATGTTTAGCTTATTACACAAACTGTCAACTCCTAATAGCAATTGAACTCTCACCTGTTCAAAATTTCACTTGCGCAACACGGCACTGTTGATGTGAAGCACTCGTGAGGCAGCTCATCTTGCTTACAGTGTTTGCTTTTACTCCCATTACTCTACTTGTAGAGCAGTCGTTTTGTGATAAACAAACTGCCTAAGATAATGTTTGAGTCTAGGATCTTGCAAATTGCCGTTAGGCGCTTTATAACTCTCCGTACAGGTCTCACAGGCAAGAGCTGAAGGTACTCATCCGTGGTTTTATTCCGTCTTGTAGGATTCAAGCACAGAAGCTGATGGCAAAGCATTCTACGAGTCGTCTGATGATGAGAGCCGTGTGGACGAGTTTGGGGTGACAAAGCGAGCTGTCAAGAAGCCTGCTGTTATGGACGCCGACCATCGTTTACTGCTACGCAATGCTCGCCCGCTGCTGAACAGCAGAAATGCTGCAGTATGTATAGTAGTTTTATGAAGTTATATGCAAACTAGCTAGAAGCTCCGAGAATTGTTGAGGTCATAACTGATGGCTTCTTTGATAGTGAAGTTCACAAAGATTAGCAATTAAGTTATTGTTAATTTTGGGTTAATATCAGTCATTACAAAACTTTTAATTGCTAAATTTTTAACAACATTGATGGTATTATTAATAATCGTTAATTTGCCAGTTTATAGTTAGTGTTAACTTGTTGCTGATTAGTTAAAGCATTTTCTTCCATATCTGAATCTCAAGAAGAATAACCTGTGCATAATGTATGAATTATGTGTGAAGGTGGTTATGGCAGTGGCCCAGTTGTATCACCATTGTGCACCGAGATCAGAAGTTGGAACCGTAGCGCGAGCCCTCATGCGTCTTCTTCATAACCACAGGTTCATAGAACTAGTTTGACTTCCATGACGGTTGACAGTAATGATATAACAAGTTTTTCAAAGGCAGCTGGACATTGATATTGCACAAAATTTACTGCTCTTGCTTCTGATGCTGTCTTTCTGAATTCATACGCTTTTCAGAACCTGGAAACTGAGCTGTGTTGCTTTGACTTTGCCTGACTGATTTCTTCAAGGAATCTGATACTATCTAATCCTATTGACTGGAATAAAAGGCCATAATGTGAATATGTAGTTGCTTGGTAGCTTACTTTCTATTTACCTGTGATTATGTGATGGTAGGGAAGTGCAGTACGTTGTACTAATGAACATTGCGTCAATGTCCGTCAAACGACAGGTCAGTTATTCGCGCATTCGTGTTGTCTGTCATGTGACGTACGTAACATTTTCTTTGCTGTTTGTGTGAGATATGATGTCCGCAATTGTTCTGTCTTCCGCTGTGTTAATCTTTGACCCTGTCTTCTAAACTGCATCATAATTCTGTTTTTTTTGTTTCTAACTCTCTACCTTTTTGTACCATTATCATTTTTGTTTGTGTAGACTGTTATATCGTTATACAGTAATACCTTGGGTGACTTGGTGGCTCAGTGGTTAGCTGAGGTTTGTGGCTCACAGCCCGAGTGGTCGTGAGTTCGACGCTTCCCTGTGCTCCAGTTACTCAGTGAGGCATGTTGGCTTGAGCTAACAACTGAGATAGCTTTCACGTTAGCGGTCTTGGTCCGACTGTTTGCTCACCATGGTGGTGCCTGGGCCAACTTAGCCATCCATTCCTCCTGGGTTGGTAAATCAGGACCAACTTTGGCTGGGAAAGCAAAGGCAGGTGTGGTTCATTCCATTTGTGGATAAACGTGTGGGTGTGCATGTAAAACTGAAATTCCTCAACAACACGTGCCGTACCTGAGCGCTTCTGCAGTGAGGTTCCTTCACTAAGGGGTGTTATATCACGTGTATGACCTCTACCTTAATCTTTGACTGTGTCGTGTTTTGGTTTTGTGTTATTTTAGGGGAAAGCTGGAGACAGCGTCGAGGCTGGATTTCATGTAAGCTCAGTAATTTCTTTATTGTTTGGTTATAGTCTGTGTGCACTATGAGTTGTGAGACATTTAGTTGATAAATATTACTTGATAGATCTGGATTTATGACATTCATATGGGAGAAAAATGAAAAGCAGCTGGTTTTATGTATACGACATGTGATTGATCATTTTGAGCCCGAAAACGTGTCGGTGGGGTGTGCTGTCATTACATGTTCTAATTGTGGTACAAAATTAGTTGCATACAGCAAACTGGAATATATGTTATCAGTCATCAGAGATGTAGTACTTGGTACTCGTACTTGTACTTGAGTACAACTCGAATACAAATTTTGAGTATTCGTACTCAACTACTCATACTCGGAAGCCCGATACTCGTACGTGTACTTGTACTCGCGAGTCAAGTGCAGTACTGGTACTCGTGGGTGATGTACTCATAGTTTTAGCCATGGTATAGCAATTTTCTGTAAAGTCAATTGCACTTGTAAGTTGTTCATAAGTGGCCACTAGATTGGAGATGCATACTCTGGAGCTATGGCTTGTAGAGCGTTTCACAGTCTGTTTGATACAGTGATGACTTATTATCTCACCCCGCGTTAAGGGGATGCCAATTTCACCTCTCGCCAGGAGTGGATCTGGAACAGATTTCCTCCTGTGCATGTTATCTCTCGACATCGCCATAATTTCTTGCCACTCGCCCTCGATCGCTGCAAGTTGCAAGGGTTCATTCAGTGCAGACAGACGTCTGTTATGGTGATGTGTCCTGTAGTAAACCGTCATCTCGGATTAACTGATGAGTGTACGTGTGTCTACAGAAATCTTTTAGCAACTGATCCAGTCCCTGACATCCTCAGAGAGCTCTTGATGACCGAAGAGCTAATGAGAAAAAATCGTAACTGTTTGATATATTATTTGTTAGTTAACAGTAACAGGTAGCGGATATTGCATTGTGGGAAAACATACATGACACTGTTTCTTGCAAAAATTACGCCTTTTGTTACTGTGTGTGTGACTCTTAGTTGAATTTCTAGTGTCATGTACTTGTACTCGTACTTGTACTCGCGGGTAATGTACGTGTACTTGTACTCGTACTTCTAAACTTCTACTTGTACTTGTACTCATGCTTGTACTTGTACTCGACCCTAAGGTACTCATACTCGAAACTAGTGTACTTGAAACATCTCTGTCAGTCGTGAATGAAAATTATTACTGCCAGCAGATTATAACGATGTAAAAGCATTTTATTGCTTGCATGCATTAATTTGCACTAATGGTTCTTAGCATATTTTTGTTAAATTCATGGTTAAGTCTATTAAAGGATTTATGATTATACTGCGGCAGTGTTTACTTAGTTACCGGTACCATTATTTCACCCAAACATACTAGTGCTATCAACTTGGATAGCTTGAAATATTTGGACATTTGAAATGCGTGAAATTCGTGCAGGTGATGTTTGAACCATACCTGAAGAATTTCTACATCCGCTCGAATGACTCAACCCACGTGAAACTTCTCAAGGTATCGGTTATGAATAAAAAGAGAATGAAAACTTTTGCACCAGTTTTTATTCTGTGACTAAATGTTTGTGGTTTTTAGCTGGCCCGCCACAATGTGTAGCCAGCTATAGTAATGGTCCGCATTGTCCGTCCGTCTGTCTCTTTATTCATCTGTCTGTCACGTATGAATAGTATTGAAACTAAGCGAAATAGACATGTGGTTACTAGGAAACTCGAATAGGAAACTGGGCTTCCCGATTCAGAATCTGCCATAAGATACGATTTCACCATTTTGGGTGTTTCCGGGTCAGCACTTCACTCGTTGTGACAGACATGGGCATCAGGTTTCGTGAATGGCACAGTGGGAACTTCAGTGGTCTGTGTGTCATTTCGCTGAAATTTTATATGATCATACGTACATGTGTCTTGTAGCAAGACGTGTTGAAACTGGAACCGGAAATAGAATTCCGCTGCCAGGGGGCGTTGTTTCGAATTCTGTTTGGGTCGTATCTCTGCTATTGATCAAGATATCTTTATCAAATTGGTGTGTAGGTAGAAAATGCAGTCCCTGACGTGTGGAATGTTTCCTTCAAGCATCCAAGATGGAGGACGGTGTCCATCGCGGCCAGTCATCATTCCGTCTTATCGGGGATGATGCCTTGTTTATAACTGAATCAGTTTGCAAGCGTTAAGCTAGTTATTGCTTTTGTAGGATGCTATATAATGACTTTCTGGTTAAGTATTTTATTATAAATAAACATATGTTGAGTTTTTTCGTGTGTAAATTTTTGCAGCTGGAAATCTTGACCAATCTTGCTACGGAGACAAACATTTCAACAATCCTGCGTGAATTCCAGGTGAAACGCTGTATATAGTTGGCGTACTTTTTGTTGGCGGTTTACGGATCTTAACAAATTGGGTTCATCACACTGCGACCCTTGTGCTATGCTTAGAGGCAGTTGCCTTGCATCTATATTGTAACACGGTGGATTGTTCACTGTGGGATTGAAGTTTGATCTCAACAATCAACTTGCTTCATCCAGTCCCTCGACACTGTTGGTTGTTTCGTCTGGTCTGTAAAACCGTCCCTAAAATGACCTACTATGTTATGTGCCTCCACTTGCTCACTTACATATAGTTGTTGTTGATTTATTATCCACTAAAGCTAAAGGTAAAGATAAAGGTCGTACACTTGACATAGTGCCCCTTAATGAAAGAACCTCACTGCACAGGTGCTCAGGTATCCACGTGTTCTCGAAGGATTTCACAGTTTACTTGCGTTTATCCACAAATGCAGTATACCATACCTGCCTTTGCCTTCCCAGCAGAAGCTGGTCCTCATTTACTGACCCCACAGGATGTAAGGCTGAGTTGGCCTAGGCACCACCACGGTGATTAAACAGTCTGACCAGAACTGCTACGTGACAGCCACACAATTGTTAGTTGCTCAAACTGTTGCGCCTCACTGGGCAGCTGGAGCTCAGCGGCTATGAGCATTGAACCCTTGACCTCTTGGGCCACAAGCCACGTTACTAACAATTCATGCATAGTTTCTGTTTTGTTCTGTTCCTTTGTGGGTACCGTGGCACTAGCTAGGTTTTATTGTATCCACGGTCAGCACTGAGGCCTGCTCTATGGCTAGGCCCAACCCACGTGTGTGTGCACTAGTAGTGTGATGAGTAGGTGTAGCGCGGCTACTGTCGCTGCCGTATTTAGTGACAGTGTGTGCATGTGTAGTTAGTAATGTGAGAGGCCTTGTATCTGTATATTTATCGTGCCCAGCTTGTAGCCGCAGGTTTCTCTGGGACTCGCCCACACTTGTACGTCTATCCCCAACCAGCCCGAGCCACAAAAACAGCGTAGGTCTTATTGATTTTGGCAGATGCGTTAACATGAGCAATGTGTAGCATTGTGAGCCCCAGACCGGTGGGTTTTAACACACAAAGTATAGTGGTCCCATCTGTTATCTATGTGGCTGGCACCCATCACACCCAAGTGCCACTAAACCCGAGTGTAATGGTCTGTCACAATTTAAAGAGGACACCTGTCTGAGAATTTAATCTCATAGCATGCCCGCCAAACCCAGCCTACTGAGAACCACTCACCCAGGCCGAGGACTGAACCTGGGCCCTGCAAGTGGCTATCATGCATAGTTTATTATTTCCAGAAACAAAAACAGCGTAGGTCTTATTGATTTTGGCCGATGCGTTAACATGAGCAATGTAATTGAATGTACTGATGGTGGCGATTTGTAGACGTACGTATCAAGTTCGGACAAGGAGTTTGCGGCTGCGACAATTCAGGCTATTGGTAGATGTGCCAGTGTTATTACTGAGATCACTGATGCGTGTCTGAATGGACTCGTCAACTTGCTGTCAAATCGCAATGGTGGGCTACAGAGCTACGTTAGTCGTGGTCATAGTAGTGACAGAAATAGGTGGCTGGAGCTGTTCACAGGTTGGGTCTCATTGGTGGGCAGCTGGGCACCTTAAATGTACAGATGCAAGGTTTCTCCGTTACTAACTACACGTACACGCACTGTCACTAGCATAAGTGACAACGGCCTTGCAACACCTACTCACCGCACACACCAGAGGCTCTGCATTTGGCCAGCCACAGAAGCAGGCGTCAGCGCTGACTGTAGCATGTTAAAAACGTGGCCGGTGCTACGGTCACTGCACAGGCATGTATGACATGTAGTGTGTAAATTTGATGTGGTCTGGTGGCAGCATACATGGACTTTAGTGCATGAAGTTATAGGTTTTAGTTCTGTTAGGCTCAGTTTTGTGTACATTAGTAGTTTTTTTGTAACTGTTCTTTATCCAATGTAATAATTCTGTTGATGTGTGTATGTATGTCTGTCTGTTTGTTGGCTTATAGCTAAGGAACGGGTGCGTCTATTGCCTTAAAATTTTAAGGCTAGCTCAGGGTAGCCTGGGGATTGTTTTAGGGGCCAGTTTTGTATCCCGGCCACGTGCCACTGCAGACGAGACCAGGCACTAGAGACTATAAACAGGCTGTAGCTATAGGTGCATGCACTGCAACCGCAGGTGGGTAGCCTAATAGGTGCAGACGTGATCCGACAGGCTGACTGGCTGAGTTTTGCAGGAGTTGGTGGTATGGGACAGGAAGAGAAAGGCGGTGACAGGGCTGCGTATGTTATTGCCCATCAGCAGTGACGTGAGACTGCGAGCAAGTGACGGGGAGGGAGTGTTACTACAGTATGACTAATACCTGTCAGGGACGGGTACTCAGCTAGCTACGTTTTGGTTGCAGCTAGACCAGGTTTTCTACCAGTCAAATGATTTGGGCATGAACTCGATATTGTCTCTGAACTCATCGGTAACGCGTGGAGTGGAACGTTACATGCTGCTTGTAAACGACGACGAAAAGATGCCGTGTGTCAGCTAAAGCATATTACGTTTGACGTAACTCAGTCGATGGCACACTGAAAACAAGTTGCTGTTTGCTTTAGTTGATTGTTCTTGTGTTGCTGCAGAAACTGTTGTCGGTGAAAGCGTCGTCGTCATAAAGAAACTTCTACAGATGCAGGTTCGTTTCGTGACGTTACACTATGATGATGACCTGGGATGTGTACACATATGTGTTTGTTTTTGTGTATTTGTGTATCAAGAAAGTTTTTTCTGGGGGAGTATTTTTGGTGATATTTTTAATTTGAGCTCTTAAAGGCTATTTAGTAAGTCTGTCATTTCACTAATTCTGATATAAGGATTATGATTGATGCAGGGTGGGCCATATTAAACGTTTCAATAGCTTGTAACTCTAGATATACCAATCAGATCTAAACCACTCTTGGCAAACTTCAGCATCATTTCCTTCTTAATCAGAATCTGTCATTTTTAGCTATTAATTTAAGAAAATGCTGCGGCACCATCTAGTGAATGAAAATGACCATAAAAACATTCTCTGCTTTTACTAAACTGTACCAAAAATCAAACGAACGTTCTTCTTACTTAAATTTTTGACACCAGTAATGGTAGTAATTAACTACCTCACAATGATGTCAGTCATTGTTGTTATTTGTTAAACTAACTGTAATTTTTTTACCTTTTGAGCTTTGATCAACACGATCGTTATTTATTGCCATGCCTTTTATTCACCAGATGGCGCCACTTTTTTGCATAATAATGTATGCACATTATGTTGTCATGTAAGAATTAAAGGCCGTGTTTTCTGCCAAAAATAATGAAGCAGCACAACTGAAATTATGAGCTGAAATGCATGGCCCCATCTAATTTGGCCCACCCTGTAGTACGGAGAAAAAGGCTGCTGAGCAATATTTGACTGTGTGTTAAATTGCTTAACCTTTGGTCATTAATCATGTGATTAACATGATTAATGTGCTTAAGGAGATTAGTCACTGTACATACTGGCTACTGGTATTTCTGTGTGAGTGATATTATCGCATGTGGCATGTGCAGCCGACGGCGCACGGTGAAATAATAAGTCATATGGCTAAGCTGACTGACACCATTACCGTGCCTATGGCTCGTGCCAGCATACTGTGGCTTATTGGGGAATACTCGGATCGCGTGCCCAAGATAGCTCCGGACGTGCTTCGCAAGATGGCAAAGAATTTTGTAAACGAGGTGAGACTTGAGTCAGTGCTGTGTATGTATATCGGTGTGGATGTGTTTCCTGTTTCAAACTTTACTGCATTTCCACTGTGCCACAGTTTTTACTAGTTGAGTTTTTTATCTTCCTTTTTATCTTGTGCCAAGTAATTTTTTAATTGTTTTTGCCCGCCGTTAGGTGAAAGGGGCATATGGTGATTGCTCTGTCATTTGCAGTTCTGTCCGTGTGTCTGTCTGTCTGTGATGTCCAGCATTGCAGATACATAAATAGCTTGCCATAAATTTTTAGTGTTCTATTTGAGTTGTACTTCGTACATTATAGAGAAATGTACTGTATATTGATAATTGTGATTATTATTCTGATTGTAATTTCATTGATGAACTGTAACATTGTTTGTTGTTATGAGTAATGATTGCAGTCCCGGGATCCCGAATCCCGTGATTCTGTATGGTTTTCAAATCTGGAAATACCTGGATTGAGCTGTGCTGTGGCTAGTGATTGCAATTTCGCTTTCCCGAAGTCCCGGAATCGCAAACGGTTTCTCAGTCCCGAAATTCCGGGATTGGAAATTGGTCCCGGGATTGCAATCCTTAGTTATTAGGCTGCATTTGATGCAGTCTGTGGCAGTCGATGATCCCGTACTGTGGGTGTCTGTCACTTTCATGCGGGCAAATGTTCTTTCATTTGCCAGATGGCGCCACTTTGATGCAGCTATTACTGCATTGCTGTAGTCACTTGTTGTTATTGTAACTATCGTCATTGTCAATATTATATTTTAATCGGATACCAATATATGATAAACTGTTGTGTACCTGTGCTGCTGTCTTTCACTGCAGGAAGACATAGTAAAGCTGCAGATTCTGAACCTTGCAACAAAACTGTCGATAACCAATGCAAAGCAGACCCGTCTTCTGTGCCAGTACGTCTTCAACCTTGCCAAGTACGACATGAACTACGACATTCGAGATCGGGCACGATTCTTGCGGCAGCTGATAATGCCTGGCACCGGCATTTCGGCTGGGGACGGCAAGGTGGCAGGTGGTGGCAGTGGGGCTCTCACGAAACATGTTAAGAAGATATTTCTTGCTACCAAACCAGCACCGGTACTGGACTCCAAGTTTAAAGGTTTGTGTTATCTGGGTTTTTATTATTTACCGATATCGGTAACAGTATAAGCTCTTCTTCAGTGCATTGACACTGTTGGTTGGGCAGCAGGAAGGGCATCCGGCCTGTATAAAACCTTGGGGGGTTGTGGGGGTGGGGGCGCCGTTAGTCCGGTTGGGGTGGCGCCCACCCAGACTGTCGGTACCTTTGCCTCCATTA
>Ga0126335_1002040_pt1 | contig 11815 bp, 11 predicted proteins | sample OlaspJWI45metaG_FD_108409 | JGI IMG/M metagenome (GOLD analysis project Ga0126335, IMG submission 108409) | Marine gutless worms symbiont microbial communities from Oahu, Hawaii - Olavius sp. 1 OAHU.JWI-45 metaG | ecosystem: Host-associated > Annelida > Digestive system > Unclassified | place...
ACTCACTCACTCACTCTCTTTTTCCCCTCTCTGCTTTTGTTCATGTGGGACTATTTCTGTCTATTGCATGTCGACTGCTTTTAGTCTAGGTCTGCTAAAGGTTTCAGTAGGAAATCTTCTAGGGACTGCTGGAGAGTTAATTTTCACAACTGGGCATTCTAAATGCTTTTTCGGACATTCCTTTCATGAGGCTGTACTCTCATTGTTAGAGTCAGAACTGGATTGTAAAATATTAGTGAAAAGCAGATAATTGCTTTAAAATGAATTAATATAGCTGTTTCCACATTTTTGAGGCAGCACAATTTTGTGTCTGTTTAGTGTACCAGCTTGGACCGCGATCATGGAAGCCTGATGACAGCTTGTCACAGACAGTGTCAGAGACGGATGCTGAGCTGACTTGCAAGTTATCACACGAGATTCTGCTCTCTGATATGCTGCCATTAGCTGATGATGCGGGGGAGATGCTAAGTAACAGTAACAACAGACTTGCAGATATATCAACTACTGAACCAGTTGCTGCAACTGATGATACATCCAGCGCACATTACTCAAAGTTGTCGTATTCTGCAAGTGGTGGAATAACACACTCGGTTGCCAGTGAGAATGATTATCAGTAAGTGACATAACTCTCTACTGTTATTTGATGTGGTTTTCTCAGGTACATTGTATTATATATTATATAAAAACTTTTTTGATTGTCCACACACTGTGCACAGTAGTGTACAGTTTTGGTTTATACATTTAGAGCACTATAATCTTTTTTATTGTAATGTAATATTATATAGTGCGATTTACAGAGCACACAAATTCGAGCAAGCTTGTTACAAGGTGAGGAACATGACAGTCTGGGAAGAAGAATAGGTTGGTTTTGAGATTGCATTGAAATCAGAGGAATATTTGACATTGTATTATATGTGTGAGCTGCCTGATATTGTCACTGCTACTTATTGCAGTGCATATGTATTTTGTGTTGTCTGTGACGTACTGCAGCGTGCTGGAGCGGTCGGTGACTCCAAACATGATGATACCTCGGCGTTCCCTCTCCATGAAGCTTGCAAGCCAAGCCAGTGTTGAACGTCCAATGTCAAGCCGACCCATCACGCCTGCCACGGGACGACAGTCACAAATGATTGGTAGTGTTAGTTTGTACTGCATTCCCTTGCTAAATGCTGCTGTTATTACTGCAAGTGCATTCATTTTTATTTGACTTCACTGTTTTGTTTTAAAGTTACTCCTAACTAATCCAGAAAAGAAAGTTTGCCAATGCGACACTTTGAGCATGTGCCTCTATTTACATTATGCATGTTTTGAAATCTGGAGGTGTTCACTGCTTCTATCCAATAACTACCAACCATACTTCTTACATGTCTCTTTGACCTTTGACTAAAAACTTCAAATTTCTTGATGGATGCACCTTTGCCATTGTCATTGCTATGACAGGACTTTGCAGGACAGGTTATATATGCCAAACAGTAATAGGTTGCTTCAGTTTGCATGGAGTTGATTATCACATGAAGGTTTGTGGTTTTGCTTTCTTGGATACATTTTGGATCTGCATCATGAAAGTAAGCCGGAGAGCAGAATGAAAGTTGGCTGGTATGCTGCTGCAGTTGTGGATGGTGAAGATATGTCGAGTTACGATGTAGTTGATGAGCAGCAACAACAGAAGGAGAATGATGCTGACATGCTCGATGAGCTGCAGCATGAACTGACATCCTGCAGTCTCGGTGGTTTGTACTTGCAGCACTTTGGTTGTGTTTGATTCTACTGTTGAGTTTTTGATTTGTGACGTAGATTTACAGTCAACTTCATTAACAACTCTGCTTCATGGACATAGACCATCTACTCACATGTTTAGACTGTTCTCTCACTGATCACTTTCTAGTAACTTAGTAAAAGCTAAAAACGTTTATATACAGACTCAGATTTGGTGATTTCACCAACATTGCTCTATCTGTTGCTGTAGTAACATTTGCATATCTGACATCTTTGTTATATTGACTATGCAACTTCCCAGCAACACTTTTGTGAAATTATTGCTGTAATCAGTACATTCTGATAATGATAAAGTAATGACAATGATAGCATCAGCAGAGTGGTGTCTTATATCACCAGCTATTTGGTCACAGTTACTATTTGTCTTCTAAACAAACATACTTACACATAACCATCATCTAGGTTTATTTGATGTATTTCTTCATTACCATGCCAAAGAGTTCCTGAAGAGAACTTGTTGAAGATAAATGGAATTGTATTATTGAAGGCAGATGTTTACTAGCTGATACCCTACTTAGAGTGTTAGAACACTACGGTCACATCTTTTAGCAATATGTCTCTCCAGTGCTCATAATTGTGTTGATACTTCCTGAAACTTAACACTGTGGTTTGTGCAATTCACTGAACAGCTGATGGCAGCACTGAGGAGCTGCAAGCCACTGGCCAGCTACTAGATGATTCGGTTCAGAAGATGAAAAGTCGTCGATTTGACTTTTCCAATGAATATGAAAAATCTTCTCAACTACGGTAATGAAATAATTGGTTCATTTCGAAACTTGCATGTTAACCTGTCAAACCTGTCTGTTTATGAAGTTGGTTTTTATTGAGTTTTACTTTCTGATAAGTAGTAACAATGATAATGCAACATGGCTAAAGTCACCTCAAGGGTGCTATTCAGTGTTCATTGCTCATATTTTGCATATAGTATGAGTATGTAATTTTGGGAAAGTTGTTAGTGTCGACACAATTCATATGTCCTGTGGTAGACTGTTTCATGCAGTGGGACCAGCCACACATAATGATGATGTCATAGGTCAGTCTGCTGGTTTATAATCAGAGATTTGATGTCTATTATATGGCTGCTGTTTGGCTGTTGTATGCTCTGTATTGTGGAGTTTGGGTGCACCGCAGTGGTTTGAGGTCTTTGTGCTACAAAACGAGTAACTAACTAGAACCTGACATCTTTATTATAGATGATTAACTCACTACAACACTGCTTGTTGTAGTGAGTCAGTATTGATGCATGACTTTGAAGAAATGGAAGCTGAGATTATGGATCAGATGGAAGTGGAGGCGTTGCCATAGCAGCAGTTTGCTGCAGAAACTGAAATGTTCAACACTTGTGACATGTGAAACACAACTGATTTCTGTCTTTTGCCCTGGTCTTGTACAGTTCAATGCCGTCAGAATTATAGCTCTTGCAGTTTGCTGAATGTAACAGTCTTTCTGTCAATAGTGTCACATACCATTCATCGTGGCACAATGCTGAATTGTTTTTTGTTGGCATCTTTGCTTTTTGTTGCATGTTTTGTGTGCTACAGTTTGTCTTGAAGAGTATTAGCACAATGTTACATATTATTATAGCAGGAGTATAGATACTTCGGTCTTCAGATACATTGATTTGTATATGTTTTTAAATATATGTATTTTTTGCTTGGTCTCCACAACACTTTCGTTGTTTCCAACCTCTAGCATTATGCTGTACCATTCGTATGCTGTTGTGTAGTGACTTTTACTCCAGGTGCGATTATCAGTCGTAGTAACGAGAACAGATGTGTGTTACCTGTAGAGGTCTGTGGCTTGTGTAGTAAATGTTTTGTGTTATATCTTACACACTGGCCCTGACACTGTTACGTTCATTGATGTTAAAAAGTTCTGTTTTTGAATGCATTATACTGTAGCAAGTATTTTTTGCGTCCGCCGTCTGTAAAGGCAAAGGACACAATATGTGACTCGGTTGTGATGTCTGTCCTTCTGTCTGTCTGTTTGTCTGTAATAAGCCACGCCCAGGGTGGCTTGGTAGCTGAGTGGTTAGCGTACTGGACTCAGGCTCGGGAGAGCATGGGTTCAAATCGCAGTCACGACGCTGTCGGGTAACAGTCTTAGGCAAACTGTTCACACCAATTGTGCCTCTGTTCACCAAGCAGCAAAATTGGTAGCAGCCCACTTAAGGGTTGCGGGGGTAACTGCAGGCCTGGCGGAAAGTAATGGCAGTTATGACTCACATCACCTGCAGGCTGACTGCCGATAACCGGGATCAGCTCCGGAACCGTACGCTCGGTAATCGAGTATGGGCTACTTTTAACTTTTTTAAGCCACGCCCCCTGACATCACAGGATATTATTAGCTCGGGCCAAGCAGATGCAAAGCTTCCCGGCAACCGGCATGTAGTTTGTATATGTGAATGTGATTATTGTCAGAATTTATGTTTACATATCTGGACCACTGTTGACAGTATTCCGAGAGTATAATTATTTACCTACTGGTATACATGTGTACATTGTGGATTAGAGATCAGCAGCCTAGAGGAGGACATTTAGCAAGCACTGTGGTGATTGTGTAATGATGTGTATATCTTGTCTCTGGTACTGTACTGAACGTGTGTTGTCACTGTCGTGATAGTGGTTAACATTTTTTCTACTTGATACCTTCTTACAGTTCATCGTATATATCTGAATACGTACTTCTCACAATGTCTCAACAAAGCTTTGTCTTGTCTGTTTTTCTAGTTGAGCCAGTGGGGTATCTTGCATGTCTGCTGTGTGAGAAATACTGTAATTTTTAAGTCCTGGTTTTATCACTGCTATTCTGATATTTATTTTGCATCTGTTATTATTCCATTAACTGTCGACCTGGTGTTATTGAGTGTTGGAAAGTACAGTTTTTACCATATGATGTTGTATGCTAATTTAATGCCAGAATGTTATATAGGCCTTAATTGAAATCAAGTCAATTCTAGCAGTATTCACCATAAGACATAGACAGTGCATCCTGTCAAGTTACATCAATTTCTGGTTCATTTTTTGCTTGGAGTCATGAATTTCGGGCCTTACTCTCAAACAAATGCATGAAACAAATGTATCTTCCTGTCAAATCCGACAAAAATTTGGCAAATAATTAGCAATATCTAGGAAAGGTGCAAGGCAGGATATAAGCTAGTATTATTCACTAACAGGAAGTTGCATACAGGCTTTCAATTGGTACTGAAATTGGTGACCTTGAATTGCTATTCTGTGATGTTTTTTTGCTAAAAGTGTTGGGTTTCAAAGCCAACCATATCAAACTGGACGAAGCTAAACCCATAGGCTACTGTCTGCGATAAAAATGTAGCCCAAATACTTTAGTTTTAGAAAGTAAATGCAGTTAAAGAAACAGTGTCAGCCTAAGCAGTAGCCACATTGCGCATCCTTTTAGATAGATCTTACAAAAAACGGATGCTTTCAACAATTCTGTGGCGCAGTTTAAAGCTAAATATCTGTAGTGGAAGAAAACAGCCCAATCTTAGTGTATGCTGCGAGACTGGTTTTATGACAATACTTGTCTCAGACTAACAGTCTGGCGGTCTTGTAATCTTGGTCGTGGTCTGCATTTGCTAGGACGTTGGCTTTGATCTTTAACTGGAAAATAATGTGACGTTCATAAAAAGTAGTTAACAAAAGTTTAAAAATACATGAAATAAGTAACTTACGAGTTGTGATTCTTTCAAGCTTTTTACATTTCATATTTTGTACCACTTTTCAACCGGCCGACTACCTGTTTCCGCTTGTCAGCGAGGGTGTGGTTGTGTATTTGTAGTATTGCATTAGCTGTCATGTATAATTAAAATACACTTTGAATTATCGCTCGTTTTATAAAATTCACCGATATGAAGCGTTTGAATTTAGTGATGTTTCTGTCAACGATAAGCTTTATAGAAATTTGTGGAGCTTTTGATGAAACTTTGACTGTCAACATTGCCCCTGGCGCTCGAGAATGTTTTAGCCAGGATATCTCTGCCAACAGTCACTACGAAATTGAATACCAGGTGCGTCAGCTCTACAAATTTTTGACTGTACTTTTGTAAGATGCAGTTAGTGTAGGTAATTTTCTTCGCTCAGCAGTCCTTACATCTCACTATGGCGGTCAGTCGATCTGCTGTTAGGACGAGGCCGGACACCAGCGAGCGACGCCATCAGTGTCGATGAGTTTCACAGATTTTTCACTGACAAAGTTGAGGCGGTGCGCGCCGCCACTGCTGGTGGTTCACCACCGACCTTCACAGCAGCACCTGTTGCTTCTTCGTTCACTGGCTTTCATAAGGTCACTGTCGATGACGTTTTTTCTGCCGGCTGCCAGATAAGAGTTGCGTCGCCGACACACTTCCAACACCTCAGCTGAAGCTCGTTGCTGATCTGATTGCTCCATTCCTGACGGAGCTGTTCAACCGCTCCTTGTCAACAGCCACTGTACCGACAGTGTTCAAGTCGGCGCTCATCACGCCATTGATCAAGAAGCCAGACCTCGACTCTACCGATCCATGGTCTTCATTTTCCAGCAGCTCTACAGCTACCTGTCTGCGGCAGACCTTCTGCCACGCCTGCAGTCTGCATATCAGACTCATCGCTCTACTGAGACGGCCATGCTGAAAGTACTGACGGACATTCTGTATGCAGTCGATGACGGCGACCTGTCTGTCCTCACCTTGCTCGACCTGTCCGCAGCATTTGATACCGCCGACCACGACATCCTGCTGACTCGGCTTAAGGTCTCCTTCGGTATCGGTGGTGCTGCAGTGTGACGTGGTTCGGCTCGGTCGACACATAAAACCGTGCAGTTTGGCCCTTACCGTTCATCTTATACACTGCTGGCTTGATCGATCTCATTGAGGGATATGGTCTTAACACTCATCTATATGCCGACAATAACGCAGATACAGGGCTATTGTCACCCTGGATCTGCCAACCAGCTCCAGTCCACCGTCAGCTTGCCTGGACGAATTCTCTGACTGGATGCAGTCGAATCGTTTACAGCTGAACACTGCGAAAACAGAGATCCTCCGGTGTTCGACCACTCGTCGACAGAAGCATCTGCCATCTGCTGCTGTTCGTGTCGGAGAGAACTACGTGCTGCCCTCGACAACTGTTTGTGACCTTGGAGTTCTCATCGACAGCGATGTCGCTATGCGGTCCTATGTGTTGCGTACGGTGTCTGGATGTTTCGCTGTGTTACGACAGCTCCGCAGCATCGGACGCTCAGCCTCCGATTCTATGTTCCATTCGCTGGTCCTGTCACTGGTTATGCCACGTCTCGACTACTGCAACGCAACACTCGCAGGACTTCCTGCGTCTCGGCTCAGTCGACTTCAATCGGTTCTCAATGCCGCTGCCAGACCGATACATCGACCTTCTCGGTATGAGCACGTCACACCAGTGCTGCAAGACCTACACTAGCTGTGGGGTCTCCGGAACGCATCAGCTTCAAGTTAGCTGTGCTCACCTACCGATGCCTGCACGGCCTGGCGCCACGGTATCTTTCCGACTACATCCAGAGCGTCGCCGTTTCCAACAGTCGCCGTCTCCGGTCATCATCATCCTCACAGCTAGTGATCCAATGTACATGGCTGTCCACTGTTGGTGATCGTGCATTTCCGGTTGCCACCTCTAGAACAGTCTGCCGCCCAACGTCACCTCAGCTGCAACACTGTCTGTTTTTCGAAACCGCCTCAAAACTTATCTCTTTTCCCAATCATTTCCTTCCTGTTTTCGGTTTCTGGTTCTCCACGCTGTGTATAGTAGTGGTTTAGCAGTATTTGTAATTTAGGCCACTCTAAATAACTCTAATGTAATGTAATGGTACCGGTACTAATGTGGCCTGACATAAATGATTAAGTGATTAATTAAATTATATTTATTATAGTATAGATTACCCAGCAAGGAATTTTGACGTGTTATTATATTGTTTTATACAGTGTTACTTGTTGCCTAGGTTATCTCTGGTGGTGAACTGGACATTATGTTTTTCCTCCAGAGTTCTGGGACTATTGGAATTGTAGATACGACTAGACATACCAGTAACATTCACCGGTACTCCATTATGATCATCATTTTTATTGCATTTTAAATAAACTCACAATGGTACAACTTGTGTGACATGGTGACCATGAGGTAATGGTGAAGGAATCTGACTTGCAATCGGGAGGTTGGTTTGATTCCACGGTAAAGGTGTCCAATATGTCCGGTGCTGGAAATGGCAGTTAAGGTGTTCTTCATGTCAGGTGGTAGAAACCACCTACTTTCTACTTAGAAACAACCGCAAATATCACAAAATACATAAATATGAAGAAATAATCTACCAGAAAGTGACTCACTAACACTGTATACAGCTTATTAAGATATTTTTTGTAATTCTATTTGCTGCTTGTACAGTTAATAGACTAATTTTGGTGCATTTTAGCTCGCTTTTACATCATTCTAATTCTAAAACATTGTAGAAATCAGTAATCAAAAATTTTTCCTAAAAATAGTTAAGATAAATTCAGTAGGTGGCGCCATTATTCTATTTGCTGCTTATTCAGTTTATGGACAAATTTCTGTGCGTTTTTTTCCTCAAAATTTTCGACCTTCTTTAACATCAAAGCGAAAAATTTTGATGCACACAATGATAAAGAATGACGAAATTTCAAGGGGAAAATGCACAGAAATGCTTACATAAACTGAATAAGCAGCAAACTGAATGATGCCGCCACTTATCGAATTTAGCTTAACTATTTTTATGGAAAGACTTATGATTACGACAATTTTTGATGGAGACTGTGTTAACAAACCTAGGACAAATCACGACAAAAACGCTTACAATTGTCCATTAACTGTATAAGCAGCAAACAGAATTCGGAAAAATATCGGAATAAGCTAGAGTTGTCGCACTTAGTAGTGATGCGGAATGCATTACCGGTAGAAAATTAATTCTTTTCTACCTTTGTAACATCGTTTGCTATCATTTGTAAGTTGCGAAATTAAATACAATCTATACTAAAACACAGCAAACAACTGCAAAGCACACTTACAGCTCTAGACAACAATGAAATCAAACCATGTGCTCACAATTCCGACTACAGGTATTTGACACATGCCACCAACTACACACACACAAGGCTTTCGCCATCAATGATAGGCTTGCTGCTAACCACCGGCACAACAAGTGACTTGGGCCACATCGACATAGGCTGTGTTCTGAACTTCAAATATTCACAATTCAACTCAACGGTAGTATGAGGTAGGCAAAGTTAATGTAGCAGCCAATGATTTACAAACGCTGCACCCGAGCCATGACTTTAAGTCATTATTGCTAATTATAAATAAGTTTTTTGCTAATACAAGTTGCTGTCACTAAAGATATATTTGGTGCAAATATTGTCGTATTGATCAGATTGAAAAACAGAATGCAACCATGGCACAATAACTCACTCGGCACGTAACTACAAAGTTGGCACATCAACTCACCCAGTAATGTTGTAAATACATGGTGCTTGTTGGATGACTTACAAAATGTGCTTCAAAAATGGTTTATCAAAGTACAAGTGACACAAAAAGTGTGTCGCTTACAACAGACAATAATACGGCAATACAGGTATGTCAGCACTTAATAAAATGTCTGCAACAGACTTAATACACTCAGCATGTGTGGAACTGAATGCAAATGCAAGTTTGAACATGCCGCATTAAGACTCAGTATAGACTCCAAATTTCTGCTTTCTGGTAGATTATTTCTTCATATTTATGTCTTTAATGATATTGCCTGTCGTATGTAAGTTGTAAAATTTGTAATTTCTAGGTCTGGACATATTGGACATCTTTGCCAATTCCACTTCTCGATTAACCACTCCAGACAAGTTGTTGGCCTGCTTGTGAGTAAGTTACCTTAGGACTGATGCACACGAAGAAACTGTGATCAGCTCTGAGTCCCAAAGTTCATGTTGATTGTTGAGAATGAGAGTACCTGTCCTTATTAAATTGTATATTTTGTAGTGTAGTCATTGCTTGTGGTTCAGCCATCAGCAGTTATAGGGTGTGTAACTAATTTAGTAATATATCTATGTTGTACCATGGTAAATGAACCATGGTTGTACCATGGTGATCCCTGGTTGGACCATGGTATGACTACCATGATTGAACCTGGTACTGTGGCCATTTTTTATCGTGGAACTCCTTTACTCACATATTTAGACAGGAAGTATATAGAACCTTAGTAAACTAAGTTGATCTAGGATCATTTGTTTACTTACATGCCCTATTGCTGATTTTGCAGCATGTAAAGTTGAAAGCTATAGCTGTAGTCGGTTGCTTTTTGCAGTGTGTATAACACTCGTTAGTGAGACTTATTGTCACAAGTCACAGCAGATTGAATATTCATTTTTTTCAATTTTAATACATTCTTACATTTGATGTCAATTTCTTTTTGTTTGTAGCTGGCAGATTTGCTGTCTTGACATTTTTTCCTTAGATCTAATAATAACTGTATGAAAAGTATTTTAGAAAAAGAAGATTTATTAATTAAACACTTCATTTATAGCAGTAGCTGTAGTGATAACAACAAGTCAACAAAAGACAGGCTGTGTAACGTTATTGTTAATTACAAATGTGTGATGTGTATGTGCAGCGACCGAGCTACTGAGGATAGTGAGTGTCACTTTTGTTTTGATAATAGCTTCAGCCATATCTCCACCAAAACTGTCTTCTTTCGCATTACAGTGACAGTAGAAATGAATACAACAGCTGGGATGGATGAGGCTGCGGAAGCAGAGGAGCTGTTGCCATTTGAAATCACATTAGAAAATTTCAAGGTATTTAAAGATTTTCATTTAAAGGTGTTTTTGTTTAAAATATGAGAATAAGATGTCCTTTATTTTTTGATACAATGGAAATGAAATGCAAAATTAAAGTTAACTAATAATAACCACATTGGCTAAACTTTACATCAACATACCTAAACATCTGTTACTGGTAGTCACAGTTTATGAAACAAAATATAATGCTAAACTGTAAAGAGAGGTGAGGATATTGAATTTCCAGTGCCTGTTTGAATTTGTGCACTATACTAATTTCGTAATAATAATAATAATAATTTTTATTATCATACATTGTCCAGTTTTTACTGAGTGTTGTTCTGTATGAAATGGATAATGTATTTATTCAAATTTAATAAACGTCTCATTTTGTGGTCCAGTCTTTTGCTAAAGTGTGTGGTAAATATGATCTTAGTTGTCAGTTGCAGGTTTATTTCATGTGTAATCATGGAATAATCTCTAACAGACTGCAAGTGTGCATAAAATGTAACATTAACGACGGAATTTGCTAATGTATTGCAGGGCTCAACACTTCAGGTGGGAAACAATTTGCGGAAGTCAAACGAGATACAACGAGCATTTTCGCAGATAGAGCTTCGTGACCGCAGCATCCAAGAGTACAACTTTGAGCGTGTCAACTTCTGGTCGGGACTGCAGCTGTTTGTGATGGTGTCTGTTGCCCTTGTTAATGTACTGATGATTCGTAGTCTTTTCAGTGACAAGCATTCGTCGTCTTCCTCTTCTTCGAAGCTGCGAACTTGATATATCATGCTAATGCATGTGTTGTTCTTATTTGATTACATCATTAGCTGTGTAGCACTTTAACTTCTGTAGCTGTTTTATGGTATTCGGCAACAGAACACATCAACAGTAGTATTGTAAGGTTTAGAGTGATGATTAAAAAAATGCTTAACATAATAGTAGCAGGAAGGTTGCAGTGACATTGTTGACATGGCATAGGTAGGTCATTTTGTGAAAAGAAAATTACATTCTGGTAATCAGACGTCAGAGATTTTGTTTGGCATAGACAGCTAACACTTTGAGTGACTTAGTCTATCATGTGATGGAAACTGAAACTGGCTTTTTAGTGATTACGACAGTGGTTCTTAACCTTTTTCACTGCTGGGATCCCCTGAACGCGACCGATGTCGTCTGGGACCCCCAAGTCAAAATTGAAAAAGTATGCGCTCCGGAATAAAGTATATAGTAAATGTGGCG
>Ga0126335_1002041_pt1 | contig 11812 bp, 11 predicted proteins | sample OlaspJWI45metaG_FD_108409 | JGI IMG/M metagenome (GOLD analysis project Ga0126335, IMG submission 108409) | Marine gutless worms symbiont microbial communities from Oahu, Hawaii - Olavius sp. 1 OAHU.JWI-45 metaG | ecosystem: Host-associated > Annelida > Digestive system > Unclassified | place...
AAAAATACTCCAAAGAAAAATGGCAACAATATTGGAAAAATAAGCTAGGCATCGAAGGCAACTTCAGGATCCAGCTCGTTCATGCTGAAACATGTCCGTGCCACAACTTTTGAACGTTACCAACGCATTTGGTGATTCTGTCGGTTTCATACCCACGCTTTACATGGAAAGCGGGCGTTATATAACCGGACCGCACGGGACGCTGGTCACAAGCGCAATCAATTATAAAAACACCTACCGTCAATATGTCGGTGTGGATGCCAGCATGGCTGACCTGATGCGGCCGGGCATGTACGGGGCCTATCATCACATTACCGTGCCCACAAAAATGGGGCGTATTCCGGCCGAAATAACGGTGGATGTCGTTGGTTCACTTTGTGAGAACAATGATAAATTCGCCATCCAGCGCCCGTTGCCACAGATAGATGATGGGGATCTGCTATGTATTCATGATACCGGCGCTCACGGCCATGCCATGGGTTTTAACTATAACGGCCGGCTCAGGTCCAAAGAATTGCTCCTTCGATCCGACGGAACCGTGGAATTGATTCGCAGGGCCGAAACGGTGGCCGATCACTTCGCCACCCTGCAATTTGAACCGCAGGTCATGCCGGCCGTACAGCACAAAGCGCTTGTGAATTGAGGGCGTCAATTATCTCGGCGTGATGTTGGATGCGTGTTCGATTGCGGCTGTTGAAATTGAACAACATATCGATCTCGTCCAGAAGGCGGGTATAGATCAGGCGATTGGTTATTTCCAACCGATGTGAAAAATTACGGTCAACGGCGCCGCTTTCGATGGCTTGATTTTGGAGCTGCTTTATGACCTCATGCCCCTTTACCAGCTGACTGCAGGCGTCGCTGCACCGTTGGCAAGCGATGCATAACCAGATGGATGGCGCGTTCAGCAACCTTTCAGCCAGACCCAGGTTGACCATTCGAAAAATGGTGCGCGGATCGAAAACATGCCGTTCTCCTGAAACCGGACAGGCGCTGCTGCACTCACCGCAAGTAAAACAGGCCTGCAGGTGAAAATCATCTTGCCCGTTACCCGGTCTGTCAGCGTGCGGTAGATAATGCTGCTTTGTCACTGTGAAAGCCATTTCCGGTATCGGCTCTTCCAGCCAGTCGCACCACTGACTGTGAGGCAGGTCCGGCAGGTCATTATGCATGGCATAAGCGGTGGCATGCCAGCGGACACGCTGAAAAAGCGAAAAAAGGGCTTTGAACCGCCGGTATTTTTCCATTGACACCAGGCCACGCCCCAATGCTTGCTGGCGGGCATATTCGATTAACGTTGCCGGTTTGACACGATTGGGGCACACTTCGATACAGCGCCTGCATGTCTGGCAGTACCAGACCTCCGGTAACTCTGCAAGTTCATCCAGCAGGCCCATGGTTGCCAGGCGCACAACTTTCTGGGGCCGCAATGAACCGGTGGCTCGATTTACGGGACATTCGAAATCGCAGGATCCGCAGGTCCAGCACATATTACTTGCGGCCTGGGCGGCATTTTCAATTTTCGATCTCAATCCGGGATCAGGGCGCAGTAACTGATAGGACATCGTATTTACTCCTTTTTTTGAATTGCACGGGTGAGCAATTCAAAAAATAGACAAAATTGCCTGGCGGTAAATCCCGTTCAAGGCAGGATGCGCTCACGTGTGCACTTATGGCCAAAGTGTCGAGATGCAGTTGCCATAAACGGCAGCAGTATCGGCAGCCGTACGATACGAAATGTGTTGTTCTGGCTACCCGACGGGAGTGAAAGATCTGTTATCAGATAATTGGGAGCTGTTCGGCGAGCAGGCTTCCGAAGCTGTCCACAAACAAACCTGCAGATAATCTATTGGTAACCCGGTTTGAATTGTGAAATAATGCGGCAGCCAGATTGAATTTGTCCAAAGGGTACTACAAAGTGGGATATGGTGTCAAGTTCAAAAATTGTCTGCAAGGGCGTTTTGCCTGTATTCGGATCGAGTTGAACCGATTACCAGGTTTCATGTTAAGCACCACCCGCGTTGGAAATGAAACGATTCACCTGCAAGGCCTCAACGCTTGCCCAGCAATTCGTTGGCTTGCATATCAATTTCAACACCCTTTTTATCAGTACTTTTGTCTTCGATCGTCAGATCTACATCCGAATGTTTCAGGTAAAAGTTGCATCGATCGTTATTCAGCAGGATTCCGTTGCAATCCGATAAGAAAATACACCTTTCGCACATCATATGGCTATCCTCCTGATACAACCCCATATCGAACTTTCATCAAATACACGGCCGGTCTTTAATGGGACTTAACGAGGCGAGCCAGTCCGCATCTTGACCGTCTGCTGCACTCAGGGCACGCGTCAAGGGTGCTTTAAAAAATGGGTCTCACCGCAGAAGCACAGGATGCTGAGGATGAAGGGTTTTTAAGGTCGTATGTTTGGTAAGTTATTACAGGGGCCACAACCAAACAATACTTAGCTCGCTGCACTTCTGCGGTGATATCGTGATGTTTTAATTTCGGTCCAGTACGGTCCGCACTCTTTTTAACAATTCTTCGCGTTTAAAGGGTTTGGCCAGAAATGACTCGGATCCGAGCCGTAACGCTTCAATGGTTCGGCTTTTAGCCGAATAGCCGCTGATAATGAGTACTTTAGCATCGGCATTAACCGACAGCAGTGTTTTAAGGAATTCAATTCCACCCATACCCGGCATACCCACATCCATCAGTACCAGGTCTACGGAATGGCTGCGATACAGGTCCAGGCCTTCCTCACCGCTTTGAGCCGTCAACACCGAATAACCGCATTCCTGTAAAAACTTTTGGCCGACACCCAAAATATCGATTTCATCTTCTATAAACAGGATAGATTCCTTGCCGGCAAAGGATCCGATAAAATTCTCATTTTTTTGTTTTTCATATTCTGTGCCCTTGATATCAAGGGCCGGGAAATAGATCTGAAACTTGGTTCCTTCGCCTTTCCTGGTCTGACAATCAATGTAGCCGTGATGGTTGTTGACAATCGAGTAGACAACCGACAATCCCAGGCCGGTACCGCGGCCTTTTTCCTTGGTGGTAAAAAAAGGTTCGAAGATCCGCCTTATTGTTTCCGGCGCCATACCCTGGCCGGTATCGGCAACAGTCAGGCGGACATAAACCCCCGGGGGAATGTCCAGCCTTATATGGGCGGAATCTTCTTTTTTAAGGATCAGGTTTTCGGTTTTCAATACCATCCGGCCCCCTTCGGGCAGGGCATCCATGGCATTGAGGCAAAGATTCATTACGATCTGTTCGCATTGACCGGTATCGGCATTGATATAATACAGGTTGTCGTCCAACCGGCGATCGATCTCGATCATGCGCGGCATGGTGCGGCGCAGCATACGCTCTACTTCCAAAACCACCGCATTGATATTCATCAGCACCGGCTGACGATGCATCTTACGTCCGAAAACCAGGAGCTGTTGTGCCAGGTCACGGCCCTTCATGACGATGGATTGAATCTGTTTCAGGATTTCATAATCAGGGTTGTCCCCTGATTTTTCCAGAAGGGCCATTTCAGTATAACCCAGGATGCAGTGCAATATATTATTGAAATCATGCGCAATACCCCCTGACAGGGATGCAAGCGCTTCCATTTTTTGTGCCTGGGCAAGCTGCTCTTCCAGTTCCTGGCAATCACTCAGTTCAGACTCCAACGTTTGAACCTGCTCTTCAAGTTCCAGTATTCGAGATTCTAATCCGGGGCACTCTGACTGTTCCATTCGCATTCCTCGTCAATTATCGATCGCGCTACCGGGCAGGTACCCTCATCGGCCAGAAAGTGACATATATCCTCACAGACTATCGCAATTCTGAAATTGATGTCGTTGAATGATGCCTTTTATGTTGAGTATGCACTGAACCCTAAGCAATTGCTGTGCTATTTTTTAAATATCTGAAATTATTATTATTATATTTGATATTGGTTGTTCTGGAGGCAGGGTTGCGGACTGAAGTGCACATGTTAACATGCAAATTGACGTGTTCGAGCTGAGATAAATTAAAACTATTTTATTGATTTTCAGTTTGCAGGTTGATGTCCAGGGATTTTATTTTTTGTAGCAGGGTGTTGCGATGGATTTTCAGCATGCGAGCAGTTTTGGCCTGGTTCCATTTGCAGATGCGCAGGGCGCGCAGGATGTAACGGCGTTCGAAAATCTGACGGGCTTTCAAAAGCCCTTGATCGATCTGTCTGTCCTCGGTGGCGCTTTCATCGTTAAAGAGCAAGTCGAATGGAAGGTCTATCGTGTCGATCCAGCGCTCATTGGACCTTAAAACCACCACCCTTTCGATCAGGTTTTCCAATTCGCGGATATTGCCGGGCCAGTGGTATGATTCCAGGACGGCCATAGCATCCGGCGTTATTCCTTTTATGGACTGATTCAGTTTACGGTTAAATTTGTCCAAGAAATACCTGGCCAGGAGCGGAATATCGCTGCGTCGTTTACGCAGCGGCGGCAGTTCTAAGGGTATGACATTCAATCGGAAATACAGGTCTTCACGAAATTTGTTCGATTGCACCAGCTGTTTGAGGGCGACATTGGTAGCGGCAATCATTCGAACGTCAACTTTTATGGTGCGGTTGCCCCCCACGCGTGAAAATTCGCTATCCTGCAAAAAGCGCAGTAGTTTGGCCTGCAATTCCAGCTTGAGGGTTGCAATTTCATCCAGGAAAATGGTCCCGTTGTTGGCATATTCAAATTTGCCGATACTGCGATTCTGGGCCCCGGTAAAAGCGCCTTTCTCATGCCCGTACAGTTCGCTTTCCATCAGTTCGGACGGTATGGCCGCACAATTGATCGCCACAAAGGGCCTGTCCGCCCGCGGGCTCTGATTGTGTATGGCCTGCGCAATCAGCTCTTTGCCGGTGCCGCTTTCACCGGTAATCAGAACATTGCTCGTTGTGGCCGCCACCTTTTTCACCAGCGAAAATACAGATTGCATGCACCGGGACCGCCCGATAATCTGGCGGCCTTTTATTTTCTGGGCAACTTCCGAACGCAGATAGCGCACTTCCCGCTCCAGTGACCGTTTCTGCAGGGCCCGCTCGATTACATTCAGAATGGCATCCGGTTCGACCGGTTTGGTGATATAATCATAGGCACCGGTTTTTATCGAGGCCGTTGCTTCAAGGGCGCGATCGGTGGCCGAAACCATGATGACATCGATACTTTTATCTTGCGCTTTAATCCGTTTCAGCGTTTCTATACCATTCATACCGGGCATGGTTACATCCAAAAGCACCAGATCGAAGTGCGCCTGACCGAGCCTCTCCAGAGCCCTGTAACCGCTGTCCACGCAGTCAACACGATAGTCGTCCTCCAGAATCGCTTCCAGTGATTCCCGTGCTCCGGTATCGTCGTCCACGATAAGTATGTTTGCTGAATTTGTTTGCGCTGCGGCCACGCTGACCTCCTCCTCACCATTAGCTCGTGCTGTTTATAGATCTCCCTTTTAACGCAAAAAGCAGTCCATTTGCAATAGCTTGCACATAAATATGTGCACTAAACACAAAATTGTGCATATGGGGCGGAAGCTTGAATTGGTAAGGTTTTCCAAGGAGTACGATTGCAGATGTTCTTAAAAAGCTGTGCGAAAGTTTATGATTCCTTTGTGGCGAGTGATAAACAATGAGTCCAATATTTACAATAGAAACAATATATTATAGCGCATATGGGGGCAGCCGGGCTCATGGCACACGCTTTGCTCATAATAAATTCTAGTTTAAGGTCGTATTCGTATATTCTTCATTCCACAACAAAAAGATCAGGAGGGTAAAATGAAAAAACTAATAGTCCAACTTTTTATAATCGGTGTACTGGTGATGTCTTACGCAGGGCCTGTGCTGGCCCGTGGAGGCGGTGGACCGTAAACAGGGTAATTGGTGACAAACAGCCTTGAAGCATTCAGCAGGTCATCAGAATGAACGGCTGTTTTGCGAATAGGGAAGATCAAGTTAGCAACCACTGAGCGAGTCGACGCAACGCTAAGTTGTCAATCGGACACCCAATCATGAGTGTGGTCTGTGTTGAAAATAGCCGGTATTTCACAGGCCATTCTGACTAACCAATAAAAGATAAAGACGTTTATTACCAAACGTTGGCTCCCTGAACGCGGGAAAGGAAGACACAGACAGTTAGTCTGTGTCTTTTTTTTAGGCCATTTTAAGCCCATCATCTGGTATCTCTTCATAACTCTTGATTTGTAAACCAAATGTCAATATAAACTCTAATGAATGCACATGGACAAGAAAAAGGGGTGTCATACCAGCGCCAAATTGATGGATATATTTCTCGACGAGCCTGGGCTCGATCGCATGACATTTATATATCGAACTCAAATTAGGAGGCAACATCCGGACTAAGGTTATGTTTACCTGTACACGCAAGTTGGGCTTTACCGCTGTCATTTCGGCTTTTTTGCTCCTTACCAGCTGCAGCCAGGACGATAAAACTTCACAAACATCTGTTCGGTCAAATGATAAAACAAAATCGGTCATTCAGTATGGCGGTATCTATCGAATTCCATTGGAGTTCAACCCCATCACTTTGGATCCGGTATACATTGAAGATAACGCCGGCGTGTCTGTTGCCTATCAGATATTTGATGGACTTGTCCAATTTGGACCCTATTTGTCAATTTTACCGGCTGTGGCAAAAAACTGGGAAGTCGATGATCAAGGTAAGACAATTCGGTTCTCTCTTCGCATGGACGCCTACTTCCATCACGGAAAACGCGTAACCGCACAGGATGTTATTTTTTCGATCAGTCGACTCTTAAAAGTAGAACCGGCCCCGACCATTCTTCCTCATTTACTGAAAATCAAAGGATCTGAGGCATACCGCGACAACCTGAGCAAGGACGTTAGTGGACTGGTATTAATCGATGATCAACGGCTGGAAATGCATCTGGTAGAACCTTATGTACCATTGCTCGGCGCTTTGGCGATGTATCAAGCCGCCATCGTTCCTGAAGATATCGTCAAGCACAAAAGCGATTCCTTCGGACGATCACCGATCGGCTGTGGGGCTTTCAGGTTTGTTGATTGGCAAACAGATCAGATGATTCGGCTCGAACGGTATCCGAAATATTACGCCGGGGAATCCTATTTGGATCAGATCGAATTTCGTATCTACCCGGGTGCACAGCGGGACCGAGTTTTAACCGACTTTAAAGACGGCCACTTACAGGAGATGTCGGTATACGGATCAGCACGTCAGCAGCTATCCGGAATTAAAAATCTTAAATGGATTCACCGGCCGAGTTTAAGTTTGTTGTTCTATGGAATCAATATCAATCACCCCCGAATGCAGGAACCGCGTTTGCGCAGGGCGCTTGCCATGGCTGTTGATCGCTCTGACCTGGTCGAAAGCGTATATAGTGGGCAATTTGAACCAGCACACACCGTACTGCCCCCCGGTATGCCGGGCCACAACCGTGAATACAGAGTGGTTGAAGAAAATATTTCGAACGCCGGCATACTTGTTGATCAGATAAATCAAACCGGACCAAACAGAAAGACCGTCGTCGAAATCGTTTCAGCTTCTCAGTCTGCGTTTGCCAAAGCTGAATTTGCTTTCATGCAAAAGACATGGTCTAAAATAGGCGTTGAGACCGAAATAAAATACATCACCGACTGGTCTGAATTTGAAAAATACCTGAAATCAGACGCCATGCAAATATTTCGGTACAGCTGGACGGCAGATATGCCGGATCCGGATAATTTTTTGCACCCCTCTTTGGTTCGGATTCACCGGTTAATTATTCCCGTTATCACGATCCGGAGATCGATCGACTCTTGAAGCAGGCCAGTGGTATGGGTGATCCGGTCCAGCGGGCGAAGCTATATCAAAAAATAGAAAAACAGGTTATGCAGGCATATCCCATCATACCTCTTTTTTACCTGAGCATCGACAGGATATATCAATCGAATGTAAAAGGAGTATACAGCAGTGCCTTGGGGTCGGCTCTCGTGCGATTGAACCGTGTGTGGCTGAGTTCCCCTCAGCACTGATAAGAAAATTTCGAAAACCATGAGACTTTTCCGGACCTCCCCCCGTTATCTCCCCCTGAGTTATCGTTTCATCTTGATGACCGCAACCATGCTCATCGTACTGCTGGGTGTGCTGGCCGTGCTTATCGGTTATTTGCAGAGTGGCACGATTCGCCGGCAGCTGGAGGCGCGTGGGATGGCCATCGCCCAGAGTCTGGCGGCTGCTTCGACAGCCAGTCTGTTGACCTATGATTATGTCGCTCTGGAGCGATCGGCCAACCAGGCGGTTAAGGATCCGGATATCACGACGGTGATTTTTCATGACAAAGAAGGACGGGTGGCCGGTTACAGTGGCAGGTCCGATTTACAAAATACGTTGTTAAAAGATAAAATCAGCCTCAGTTCACTGACTGCTACAGAACCCTTGATTCAGTCTATCGCCAATAGCGAAGGGAAAGATGCTGGAATGGAAATCTCTCTACCGGTCTATCCGTCAGGGATCAATGCCCGCTGGGGAACCATCCGCGTACAGCTGTCCCTGGCGTCCATGCATGCCCAGATCCGGCAGATCCAATTCGTTATTCTGGCTGTTGGGATTATTGCCCTGATGTTCGGAATCCTGGTGTCCCTCTGGGCGGCCCGCAGGATCACACGCCCGCTGAACAATCTAATGCTGGGCACTCAGGCGGCCGCCCGGGGTAATCTTGAGCAGGATGTTCGCGTGCAAACCGGTGATGAAGTCGAGGTGCTGGCGGACAATTTCAACACCATGATTCGTGAAGTCATTGCCCACCGCAGCCAGCTCGAGCAGCAACTGATAGAAATCAGAAGGCTCCAGCGTTACACCGAGCAGTTGCTGACCACTATGAGCGACGGCCTGGTGACCGTGGATATGGGCGGCAGACTATCCACGCTGAACCCTTCTGCGCAGCAGCTTTTGGGAATCGACCCTTCCGACTTTCAGGCCATACCTGCAAGGCGCATCCTTAGCCCGTATCCAGAATTGTCGGCCTACATTGAAACGGCCCGAACTGACCCAAGGGACCGTCATCCCCGGGAGCTGCATCTTGAAAAGGACGGCCAGCCGCGAACCCTGCTGGTCAGTTCAAGCGTGTTAAAGGATCGATCCGGTCAGCCCCGGGAAATCATATTGAATTTGCATGATATCAGTGATTTGAAAAAACTCGAAGCATCGATACGGCAGGCCGAGCGCCTTGCCGCACTGGGAACGCTGGCAGCCGGAATGGCGCATGAAATCCGCAATCCGCTTTCTTCCATAAAAACCTTTGTCCAGCTGCTGCCCCGAAAAGTCGAGAAACCCGGATTCCTTGAAAAGTTTCAACGCACCGTGCCCCGGGAACTGAACCGTATCAATGATCTGGTCGAAGATCTGCTCGATCTGGCGCGGGTGCCCAAATATACGTTCCGCTCCACACCTGTCCCGACGCTCATCGGCCAGACCCTGGAAACGCTGGGCGAGGAGTTGCTTTCCAATGATATCGACTGTCGTTTTGAATGTTCCGAGAATCTGCCCCCGGTTCGGGCCGATTCGGGTCAGCTCGCCAAGGCGTTTCATAATCTGGTTCGCAATGCCATTCAGTCCATGCCGGATGGCGGAGAGCTATTTATACAGGCACATTCCCCATCCGAGGCCGGGACCAATGGAAATGATAACGCCGGCCGGGCTGGCATTGCCCTGGTCTTTCAGGACAGCGGGCAGGGCATTCCGCCCGAAGAACTCAAGAATATCTTCAATCCGTTTTATACGACCAGAGACCAAGGAACCGGACTGGGGCTTTCGATAACCCATAAGGTCATTACCGAACACGGCGGCACGATCACCGTGACCAGTCAGCCGGACCGCGGGTCCCGCTTTGTCGTAAATTTGCCCCTGTGAACAGCCCGGCATTTGTTTCAGATCGCCTATTATTCTGTGCCCTTTAAGCCCCTGTTTGCTAATCAATTGTAATACATATGACTGCTCACATGCATTAAATTATCGCTATTATCAAGCAGATAGGTTCTTCCGCGTTTGGAATGGCATTTTTTTTGCTTTCTTACATGCTGCCAAGACTGCGGCCGACTGTGAATTTAAAGGCAATCGGCATTACCAATCCGAAAATTGCATGCGATATTCAATCAATGTGGAGGGAATTTCTGTGAAAAACTTTGAATATGAACCCATATTCGTGGTGGATGATGATCAGGGTATCCTGGAGTCTTTCGAGGCCATGCTGGGAGACGACTACCAACTGGTCATGATCAGCGATGGGGACCGGGCCCTGGAAATGCTCAGCCGCCATCATCCCCGCTTATTATTTCTGGATCTTAAAATTCCGGGGCCGGATGGACTGGCGGTTCTGGCCGACATTCGTGCCAAAGGTCTTGCGACCCAGGTTGTTGTGGTGACCGCCCTGGCCCAGGACTATTATCAGGAAATGGCTGAAAAATACGGGGTATATCGATATCTGCACAAACCGCTGGATGTGGACGAGGTAATGGAAATTGCCCGCACGGTCACACACTGAAAGGTTAAATCCGGCGATTTAAATAGTTCCCGCTACCCGCAACAGTTGATGACGGTAATCTGGTCGTTAAGCGTCCAGTAGTCGTATAAATAGCCGAGGCCAAGCAGGCCACCGGTGAAAAAATAAAGAATACCGGTCAGCCACTTTCCCATGTACATGCGGTGGATGCCCAAAAGTCCCAGGAAGGTCAGCAGGGCCCAGGCCAGATTATAATCGATGGGGCCGGTGCGAAACCTCAAATCGGCCTGTCGATGCAGGCGCGGTATCAAAAACAGGTCCACCAGCCAGCCCACAAGCAACAATCCCAGCGTAAAAAACCAGATGGTGCCGGTTATCGGTTTGCCGTAATAAAACCGGTGGGACCCGGTAAATCCGAATAGCCACAAAAGGTAGCCGAATAAGGTGCTATGCGATGTCCGATTGTTTGCCACGCTGAATCCTCATTGCTGATGATTATGATAGTCCATATAGTACATCGTTGCGCCGACCGGTGCAAATGAAAGAAACAGAATATTCAATACCGGGATCAGAAACCACAAACCGAAACCCAGGTGAAAAGGCACCGTTCGCAGTAGAAACTTGAAACGTTGCGAAAACGGTGTCAATCGCCGGGCCGGTGTCAGATCGGTGTTGTCCCAGGCCAGAAAAATGATGGCCAGGCCGGCAGAGACGATCGTGACAATCGGACCCAGAGGTGTGACCCAGCTGGCAACCATCAGCAGCAGGGCAAGCAGAATTGGCAACAGGGCCCGGGGGATTTCCTGACGCATCAGAAAGAAAAATTGTTGAAAAATTGAAGCCTCCGATGTCGTCAGGCTGCCACCGGTCATCAATTTTTCGGTTATGCGCGACATCGTGTCCATGATAACGACGGCAAAAAGGACCTGGGCGACCAGATAGGACAATACGGACGACAGGCCGATAAGCGCCAATGCCACCAGCCAGGAAAGCAGATACCAGAGCCATATAACCCATGGGTTGTGCGGTTTGCTCCAAAGCAGGTTCAGAACATCCTGATGATATACCAGCACCAGGCTTATCGCCACCAGGGTCAGGATAACCACAATGACAATTCGAACAATTCCCAGCATCAGCAGGCGCGGTGTTTTCAACCCCATCCGCAAACCTTTCAGATTATAATTAACCCTACAACGAAACTTATATCAATTATTACTTGATTTTTAAGTAATGGCCTGCAATACTACGAAACAACCCCAAATATAGGAGGCAGGCCATGCTACCCATTTCGCGTCAGGATGAG
>Ga0126335_1002042_pt1 | contig 11812 bp, 10 predicted proteins | sample OlaspJWI45metaG_FD_108409 | JGI IMG/M metagenome (GOLD analysis project Ga0126335, IMG submission 108409) | Marine gutless worms symbiont microbial communities from Oahu, Hawaii - Olavius sp. 1 OAHU.JWI-45 metaG | ecosystem: Host-associated > Annelida > Digestive system > Unclassified | place...
CAGTGTACGTTCGTCTTTCTTCAGTGAGCGAGTAGTAAACATATGGAATGATTTACCTAGCAATATTATTGACTTTGGCTCACTCCAGTCCTTTAAGAGAACCCTACTGAAGGTTGACCTTTCTAACTATTTACTCTAACCAAATCCCCAAACTATTATGTATATCTTTATTTTATTGTGTTAATTAAATGGTTGTACCGTCACTTGTATTTCAGCATACTATTGATTTAGGCCTATGTTCTGTGTTATTTTGTGTTTGCTTTTATTTTATTTCAGTGGATGCTAATACTATACTCTCTCCTCGTCTTTTCCAGTGTCCATACTTTCAGATCTTGCGTTTGTTCACTTCTGCCAGCATGCTTCTTTCATTGCTCACTCCTACTTGTTCTCTCAGTCATTCGTTTGTTTTCCTTTCTGTCCAACTGACTCTTATTATTCGCCTCCATATCCACATCTCCAATGCTTCAATTATCTTTTCTTCTTGTTTCCTGATTGTCCATGTTTCACGTACGTATAATGCCACACTCCAGATGAAGGCTATTGCCAATCTCACTTTCAGTCCAGTGCTCAGTTCTTTTGATTTCCACACTTCAGCCATGTTGTTAGTTACTGCTTTTGTCAATGCTATTCTGTTTTTGATGTCAGTGTGACTATTTCCGTCCGATGTTACGTAGAAGCCAAGGAACTTGATTTTCTCTCCTCTTTCTATCCTCTCTCCTTCTATTTCCACCGATCCTTTACCATGAATTGTCATTGCTGATACCTTTGATTTGTTGATCGTTAATCCGACCTTTTTGCTCTTCTGTGTTAATTCCTCTCCCATCTTACTGCATTCCTCCTTAGATCTTGCGATCATTGTGGTGTCATCGGCATACCGAATATTCCACATGCATCTTCCCCCAATGACTTTTCTGGGTCCTTCTTCAAGTCTTTCTTCCACTTCTCTCATGATTCGTTCTCCGATGGCCTTAAACAGCAATGGTGATACTTGGCAGCCTTGCCTCACCCCTTTCTCAAATGGGAATATTTTTTCGCGTGTTCATTGTCTACCCACACAATTCCGTTGGCATGATCATACAGGCCCTTCTGCAACCATATAAGGTGGTTAGGAACTCCGAAATCTTTAAGGGTCTTCCAGATGGCATCGTAATACACAGAGTCAAAAGCTTGCGAATAGTCGACGAAGAGTAACCAAATCTGGTCGTCATCCTGCTTTTTGGCGATTTTCTGAATGATGTTTTTAACAACTAATATGGCGTCTGTTGTCCCTTTACCAGCGGTGAAACCGAACTGTTTCTCAGTTATCTCATAGGTCAGGTAGTATTGCAAACGTTGTCGGATAATCTCAAGGAGGACTTTGGAAGCATGGCTTATAAAGCTAACTGTTCGGCTTAGCCTCATCCATTATGTCCCAGCTGGATCGTGTCTGGAGGCAGAGTCGGCTGAGTACCACTACTAAGTTTCGCATCTACAATTCGTCTGTCCTGTCATCACTGCTATATGCTTCAGAAACATGGACACTATTGAAAACTGATATAGCGAAACTGAATGCCTTCATTTGATGAACCAAAGGCGAATACACGGCATCCTCTGGTGTGAATTTGTCACGAACGTGGAAGACGCCACCCTCTCACAGCTGCCGTCCATAAATGAAGCTGTAAGTCGAAAGAGACACTCTCTCTTTGGCCACGTCAGGCGTATGGACCAGGCTGCTCCGGTCAGCATGGAGGGCGCTACGACCCGTCGACGGTCTAGCGTAGAGAGAGAGAGAGAGAGAGAGAGAGAGAGAGAGAGAGAGAGAGAGAGAGAGAGAGAGAGAGTATACGGTGGTAATAAAGTATTTTTCGACTGTGTCGCATTTTTGTATAGCCTATTTCTACCTCTGGACATTTGTGCAGGTGTTTGCATTTTGTGTATGAAACTTGTGCTTTATATATTGCTGACACTATTGTTGACAGTCACTGGATTGCAACAGATATTACGCTAAAAATCAAGATATTCTCGTTTGTTGCCTCGTCAAAGTGAAGTTTATCAGAATATGCTGATTTTTGCATAAAATTCACCAAAATCGTTTGGCGGCCGGGCTCCTCCCAGACCCGCTGGGGAACTTACAGCGCTTCCCCAAACCTCCTAGCTGGCTTTAGGGGGGCCGCTTCGCGGCTGGGTACAGGTAGGAGCGAAAGGGATGTAGGGAAAGGAAAAAAAGAGGGGGAAAAAAGGAAAATTAATGGAGAAGGGGAAAGGGGGAGGGCTTTGCCCCTAACGTTAATGTGAAACGACGCCCCTGGAAGTAAGTAAGTAAGTAAAACGTAAATTTATATAGCGCATATACTTTAAGAAAACCTCTAATGCGCTGGTCACATTAGTAGAGGCTAAAAGGATTGTCTGGAGAAACTGTTTAAACTGTCAAAACCACACGCTGGATCTCTCAGCTGGAAACGAGGGAGGAAGAAAAGGGATAGGAGGGAAAGGGAGAAGGTTGGGAAAGAAAGGCTGCGGACACCGCAAAGGGGGGATAGACGCCCCTGGCTGCAATTATGTCTGTTTTTTATCTTTTGGTCGTAATTTTTGTGAACATTGTCATATGGAAGTGTTATTTCACTGCTATATTTACTGTTTTAGTCGTATATTTGGGACAAATTTTACGATTATTTTAAGCTTTTTATCATTATATCATTATAATGCGCATGTTGTATTACAAATGCCCGGCTACATTTCATAAAGTAATTTAATATTATGATAACTATAACTTGTTGCATTTCAATACGGTACGGGTCTGACGAACTCGAAAGAATAATTTTGGCTTTTCTCCTACGTTTTCCACCCCATGATATTTGACTCTCCTCTGTGTTTCACTCCCGTGTTTTCAGTCGACCCTTGTCAACAGCAATATGCTGCATTGCCGTGAACAAATGTCACCTTGTTGTCAATGTTGTGCTGAGAAGTTGTTGTTATGTGTTTCCAGAAGAAGTTTAAAAATTTAAAAAGAAGAAATTTAAAAACAAAGCGCACGATAATGAAGTTTAAGACACCTGTCTCAGGTGTCTCAAACTTTATTATCGTGCGCTTTGTTTTTAAGTCGTCACGCACGCAAATAACACACGATCGAAAGTCGTTCATTTTTAAGTGTACATATATTTCTTCTCATGTTACCTCACAAAATACGATGTGACATTTTGTTACAACACTTCGGTGACTACTTTGCAGTCAGCAGAAGTATAGCGCAGTAGCGGCTGTGGAGAGTGACGTTGAAAACGAGACGAGATCGTAATGGCGATGTGGCGCGCGTCAGCGTGTAATGGTTTGCTAACAGACGATGATACTGAAGTCCTCAACTTTTTAGTAACGAGACTCCTGTGGGAAGCTTATTGTGTACTTCGTCTAAAAGCCAGATACTTTAGATGTCCTTTGGGCTAGCGACAAATGCAACAACAATAATGAATATGGCGTCGGTAGTAGCTTCTGGTAAAAGTTGCTACGTGCTCGGGTTTGAAAAAGCTTTTTGTGACCACGCGTTACATCTGCCTTCGCTCGCTGCACTTGTACTTTTCGCATTGTGTCTAATTTCTGTTGCCGAATTTTTTCTACAAATCGCAACATCGAACTGTTGTCAACCTTATCAAGTTGCTTTTTGTCATCTTAAAGCAATATCTTGGGATTTTCGTGTCACATAAAATAACGATAAGATTTTACGAGATAACAAGGGTTCGGTTTTCTGGTATACAGTGTATACACACTGCGGATGTTCAATGATGATTTTTTCATCAGTGAAGATCCGCAGTGTATATACAGGGTGGCCCAAAAAACTGCACATTTCCACCCTTGATGTTAAATTGATATAGCTTTGTAAAATCTCAACCAAATTTTATAATTTTGGCAGACTTACACCTGAATAGATTCCCAACAAAACAATACATATACTGTCCACAGCACCTATTGTGCGTTTCTACACTACCTTGTAGAAATAATATTGTCCGTTTTGTGTGCTGTCTTAAGATGAAATTTGCTCATGAATTACGTTGGCAAACAACTAAATAGTATCAATCACACAAAAATGTACACAAATTATAAAATTTGGTTCAGGCTTCAAAAGCTATATTAATTTAACATCTAGCAAATGAAAATGTGCCGTTTTTTGGGCCACCCTGTACAAACAGCCACAAAAAGCACCATCGTTATCATAACGATGATGCTTGTGGCTATTTGTGGCTTTCAACATTTCATGCAAATAGGCCTACGGAACGATAGGAGCAACTACAAGACAACACACAATACATAGACATATTAATATACTCTAACACGGCTACAAAACAGTCTGCACTATCATTGAATACAGTAGTCTGTATCTATACCTTATGCACGATTCACAATCGCACCAGTCCCACATTACGTACATTAGACATATAGCCTGCGATTCGTCAGCCTTATGACCGACACATGGCGCGCTAAACGCTGCATAATAATAATAATAATATATAAGTCTACAAAATTAAATTTATTCGTCTTTTATTAGTTGAGAAGTGAGTTCAGTTCAAATGTCCGAAGCACACTAGTGCCGTCTCTACTCGAGACGTTGGTATAATATGAGTCTGACTGTACACCAAAGTATAACGTATTCGTCAACTACTGAACCACCTCTAGGTTCGGAACTCGCGGGAGCAGTATGTTTGCATTTGCCTGCTTGCCGAAGTAGTTCGGCAAATGTACGCGGTAGGCTTAGTTTTAGTTTTACATTTAATGTTATACACAAACATAGATATATGCCTCGAAAACCAAATTGAAAATGGCGACACTCGCGGTTCATTTCTATTACCGGTTTTGACACGCGGTATCTATCAGGGACTACTGCAGAGTGTGTCAGTTAACCAAATTTCTGCGAAATCGTTCAGTTCGCGCCATCTTGAATTTTGTTATAAATTTATTTCTGTTTTCCTGTTCTATTTTTTACTACCCGGTACTACTACTACTAATAATAACAATAAACAGTGGTGAATAAAATCAATGTATCTTACTTTGATATTATCATTGTTGTACTACGTCAGAAACAAAAAAGCTATAATTTCAGACCGATTTTTTCTTTGTTTCATTTTGTCAGTTCTGTAGTATGTGATAAACATTTGTAATATAAACATCTGGTAAAGGTCATGTGCAATATAGTGCAATAACGCACATACCGTTTCCGCAAAAAAATGTTTTTCATTTTGCACTACCACGCAAAAGCAGAAATTTCGAAAATCTTGTGTGGTTTCGCCGCATGTCCATACACTTCAAGACCAAGAAATATAGACATATGGGGCCCATGGGGTATCCAATATATGAATGCATTATGGAACAGTTTTTTCAAACCTTCTATTTCATTCCTGTGTATGACTGTGGCACCATAAGTTTGTAGGCACAGCCAGCGCTGAGGCCTGCTCCAATTCTGGCCCAGTGTGCAAAAACTGTCGCGTTTCAATATAAAATTCACCTAATTGTCATGTCCCAGTTTTTGAAACATATTTCAGCCAGAAGCGGTTCCAGAGACTGTCGATGGTCGACAGGAGAACAAAAGTCTGGTGGCGGAGGGGAGCCCCCAGGTGGTCAAGGGCAAAGCATGATGGGGGGCCATGGCGACCTATATTTTTGCACACGTGATAGTTAATTTCACTTGCAACCAGCAACAACGTAACGGAATGTGAATAAATGCAAAAAGCGTGCTAGTTTACATTATGATGAATGCTATCGTAACCTTTACGACTAAATGCCAGTATGAGGATGCGTCCCTCTTTCCTCTTGATCCCACCCAGATCATCGCCTCTGGTTCTTGGCCACCTAGGCTATAAATGTATCCATTGACAATGTCAATATTTGCCAACAGTTCACAAATCACAAAGTGAATCTGGTTTCATTAATGTCGTTTTGTCTATCTGCTGACGACATGCAGGCACAAAACTGGCCGATAGTGAGTTGCCAGAACGAATGACGGAAATGTCTGTTGTAGGTGGCATAAATGAATGGGTTCACAAGCGAGTTGGCGTATCCGAGCCACGTCAACGCGCTGCGAACGGTGTCACTCACTCGACACGCGTAACAGAACGGCTCGACGACGTAGAGCACAAAGAACGGCAGCCAACAGATGACGAATCCGCCGACAACTATCGCCAGCGTCTTGGCGGCTTTGTTCTCCCGCCGAGCCGCCCCCTCGCCCGCCGTCCGTCGCCACTCGTCCTTCGACGATGATGAGTACCGCAAGTTGACTGACAGAGAAGCACGCGGAGCCGACGTCGACTTGTTGAAACGCCGGTCGCTGAGGGATTTCACCACCGGGCTTCTGTGCGCCGCGTGGGGAAAGTCGACGTCTGATCGGTTTGCAGTTCGGGGTTCGCGTTCAATGCGGACCATTTCAAAGCACTCGCTATTGCGTCCAGACTCCTGTCTCGACACTACATCGCTTTGTCTGTCGTCCGACGACGCAGAACTGTTCTCTGCAGAGTGTACCGTCTGGTGCCGAGCGCGGCTTTTCGTCGACTGCATTATCGCTGTCGTCGTTGTCGTCGTGGAATGTCGTTTCATGGAGCAAATCAGAGGTGTTCCAGCCGCTGCCTGAGATACTTCCAGTCCCCGCGGCTCTTGATTAAGCCGAGAACCTTGTCGCAGTCTGACATCCGCTGGTATTCGGTTTCTCGTCACTTTGAAAATGTTGCCGTAAAGAATCAGCATCACTACCTGTAACATGCGCGCGTGTATGACCATTGGGGCAATGTTACGATGTTTGTTGTTAACTCACAAATCTTCTGTGAGCAATCCAGCATTCGTGCTGCAAAAAGAAATAAACTGTTATTATTCTATTTACAGAGCTGCTCTTGTTGCAATATTTTGTAGCTTTTCTGTAGTTGCAATATGTACAATTTTTGTGGCAGCTTACAGGTCACGTCACGTTGTGCTGACGGTTGCCTTGCGTTTTAACATGGAGTGGTCCTGGTGGTATTGAAGTCTGATGTCGATGACGAACTGGTTTCCTTTAGTGCATAGACACTGTTGGTTTCGTCACCTGGCCTGTAAAAATCGTCCCTGAAATACCTACAATGTGTCGATAGAGACGTTAAACCTTTACTCACTCACACTCTATGGCTGATTAACTGTCACTCACGGCCTCATATGACGTTGGTCTAAAGTTAAGAGGAAATATTAACAAAACACAGAACAGTGTAGCTTTTCTATAGTTGCACAGTTTTTGGCAGCTCATGTCACAGGTTTCAATAGTTTGACTTTGGTCACACTGGCAGCATGTTCAGACGTGCATGCTTATGCGTACTTATGTTACACTGTACTTGTCGCACTATATATATCACACAATATGTGTTATACTGTATTGCTGTAACATGGTAGAGTGTGCCTGCTGGGATTAAACCCTGATCACGATGACCAGTTGGCTGCTTTCAGTGCTTTGACACTGTTCGTCGGATCATCCGACTTTGCTAGTAGTAGCCAAAAGACTACCCGGAGACTCTTCAAAACGACCTATAATGTGTTGCTTGGAACATTCAATCTTATTTATTCCATCATGCATGGCTGATTAATTTGCTTCAGTGTGTGTATATTTGAGTATTCTTCTGTACAAAGCTGGCGCGTAGTATGAACATTTCACGTGCTACTTGTTCCTGAATTGTGCACAGTTAACCGCAAAATAAATGCTTGACATGTGCAGCTGAGAGATGCTCTATATTTGGCACGTGTGGCTCAAGTGTTACATGTAGTAACACTTTGACTATTCACATTGAACAGCTTACGCATGTCAAACACTTGTAGTGTTGTAAATATAGCACGTGAGATGCTCCTTATCTAACACTTAACGGCTCAAGTGTTACGTTCTGTAACATTTAACTAGTAATACTTATTTGTCCACTTTTTGCCATGCCTTAAATGTTGAGTGTTACATCAAGTAACACTTCAGGTGTTCACATATAAGCGGTTTATGCATGTCAAAAAATGGACAAATAAGTGTTACACTTTTAAACACTCGAACTGTTGTAAGTTTTTACAATATACATAGGCTACTGAGCATAAATTCTTAACAATTTGGGTCCTTGGAGCACAGCGGTAGTGTTTAATACTGTTTATCGAGTTAGTTATGTCTGATAAGCTTGAAAAATGTTTTAATACAGGCCACTTAATCGACCTTATAACAATACAAAAATTTTAGTGTGCAAAAACTTTCGACCGGTTTTAAGTTATACCATCTGTCTTTACAACAATGAGCTAAATTTATTCAGCGGGCAAGTATCGGCCATGTAACGGTCGACGCTGATGGCACACAAAGCGAGGATGGATGCGGTACATAGCAAGACATCTAGTACTGTATGTGTTTGATGTTTAGTCTAGTGGGCTGTTTTGGATGGTACTGTGAACATATGTCCACAACACTTTACAGTGGTTGGCGACAGATGTTAGACAATCTCCTGTACCGACAACAAGTGGCTAAAGTAAGTTAGCGATGGCCGCTTCGACTATGGCTCCATCTGGCGAATAAGTCGGAACAGGGTATTTTTATACGGTACAATGGGCGACTGTAATTTTATAAATAGACTACTGTACAAAAATTCATACTGACAATAATACATATATGAATATGTGATTCACTGTACACTGTAATTTCATCTGCGGTCTGTCAGATGTCATAATAAAGACATTCATTCATTCATCCATTCATTTCCCCGTTTCTTCTCTCTCTCCCCGTAGGGAATTAGGCCCTTTATCTAACTAAATGTTCCTTGAGCTTCAAAAATCTCCCCCCAAACAAGAGCTCGATCCGTTGAACCGTTTTCACAGAGCGCAAGCGCGTTACAGACAGAGAGTGACAGACACCACGCTACGGGATCATCGACCGTAATAGGCCGCATCGAATGCATTCGATGCTGCCTAAAATCAGAGAATACTGGTAATAAAAAATACTCTGCACAGTGATAAATTTGTTGCCGGAATGGTTGACATCGCGTGACTATGACAAGACATGAGCAAACACGTGACTTGATGCATGAGTTCCTGTGTAAACACTGTATTATGCTGTGAGTTATTAATCCGGCTTCCGTACAACCATTTGCCGGCTTCCATCTGAGTGATCGCTTCGGCCTACAGCTGTCTCTGTACTGTACATGTAATACACCCAACGAACATTGTTCGTGATCTAGCGTGTTTCTCTGAACATGTATTTTTATCAACAGAAGCTGATAAAATATGTGCCTGGTAACCCGCTCAAGCAATTGCGTCTTTGCGCTTATTCTTAGCAGTACTGATCACTGCAATGCTGTACTGGTGCTCTTCCGTGGTCGACCGTTGCACCACTCCATCGTGTACAGAATGCTGCTAGTTACTCGTCTAGTGGTTGGATTACCACCGAGTGAGTGCCGATTCTGCACTGCTGGAGACTCACATTGGTTTTCCATAGTGTAAACTTACCGCAATAAATTCAGGATCGCACTTCTGATGTTCATGACACACAATTAGGCTACTCGTAACATCCCGCTGGCAGCTCTGCTCTTCATTCAGCACAGAGTACATTGTTCCGCGCAACAAGGCAAATTTACCTACAAAACATTCTTCACTTCCGAAAATAACTGGAACGCTCCTCTAGTTCCGAGTCAATGAAAAATCTGCTAATTCCTTTAAAGTTATCTCAATCCAGACACACTATTTTAATTCATTTATATCATACTGGTGTGTTCTTATTAGTCGTGTTACGGACTATGTAAAGTTAATGCTCGTCGGTTTCGGTTTCGGTTTCGACTCACTCCGAGTATAGCATCTGTAGTGTAATGAAGCTCGCCTTGGCTTCTTCCCCGCTGATTTGCATTGGCTGGGTGTACCTGAAAGAGTTGTGTACAAGCTCTGCATCGTGATGTTCGGCTGGCTGCGCGGTCATGCCCCACAGTGTCTGATCGACTTTTGTTGTCCAGCTTCAGATGTCGCACCACGGAAACGCCTTCGTTCCGCCAGCTGACGACTCCTCGACGTACCACACTACGAGTCCAGTTTATTTGTGCAGTAGGCGTTTTAGTGGCTGGTCAGTTGGCGTGAAACTCGCTGCCAGACTACTGTTGAGAGAAGTCGTCACCAAGGACACGTTCAGACAACACCTGAAGACGTTTTTTTGTTTGCTTCGTACTGATGCATACAACGCATGGGTGGCTCGGTTGTGTAGTGGTCAGGTTGGCGGACTTGCGGCTTGGGGTCGTGGGTTCAAATCCCGGTCACGGCATTGCCGTTTTTTTGAGGTAGGTAACCGTACCATGGCGGGTAAACTATCTTGGGATGTAACCACCGCCTAGGTCAACTCAGCCTTGCATCCCTTCGGGGTCGCTAAATCGAGTACCGGCTTCAGTTGGGGGTAATGGCGGGAAAGTCACCTCTGCCGGGTGGCAGGCCACACTGTGTGATCCCATATGGTATGTGATTTCCTGTAGCGGTGAGACTAGTTTACATACTGCTATATCCTGTTTACCTTTTTACCTTACATCAGAAGTTTTTTTCACGATTCTGCGCTATATAAATTCGTATGGACGCTGACAGTGTACATAATGCGATGCAAGTACCATCGGAACGTAGAAAGAGCCAAGAGCTGAGTAGATGACATATCCTGGGTCGCGAGTCAAAGTGCAGACGTCTCCGATGTTAGATCTGTCCGCTTCACGCCAACCAAACAGCGGCGGGCATGTGATGATGGCTGCTGACAGCCACGCTATGCTGATCATGGCGTTGGCTCTACGCCGGTGTTTCCACGATCCCGTGAACGTCTCGAGCGGGCGAGTAACGGCCATGTAGCGGTCGATGCTGATGGCACACAAATTGAGGATGGATGCCGTACATAGCAGGACATCCAGTGATATCCAGACACTGCACATAGTCGGTCCCAACTTCCAGGTACCCGTCACCTCGACCTTCACTGCAAGCGGCATTACCAGCGCACCCACGGATAGGTCAGCACAGGCCAGGCTCGCCACGAAACGATTGGTGATGGTACGAAGTTTCGGATTCGTGAGTACGCTAAGAACGACGAGAGAATTGCCGATTACGGCCCCGAGGTCGACGGAGACGAGAATAGTTCCTACGACTATGGCGTGCAGGAGAGACGGAGAACCTGCGGTAGCGCTTTCTGACTGCCAGTGTTCTGTCCAGTTGTATTCAGAAACAGTAGGAGTAGTCGAGTTGACGGTCAGCATGTCGAGCCGAATTCAACAACGTTCTGAGACATCATCAACAATTAGCAGGATTTGACATGGTTATGAATTACTTCGACAGACGATATGTGACGACTACGTCTGTCCATGTTCATACTGTCGGACAAGACTCATTTTATCCAACATTTTGCCATCCACCACAAGACTTCCTGCATACACAACAAATACACATGCAAATCAGTTGTCAGTTATCGCAGAAAAACCGCGCAACGTTCACTAAATGCGATATAATCAACCATTACACGCATCTCAAGGGTCACGTTGCGATTTTCATTTCACACTTTGTATGGGCGCTGAACCAAGAAAGTCAACTGCAGTAGGTGAAAACACCGCTCAATAATGTTCAAAAAGCGCTAAAAGTTTCATCATCGGGGAAACGTGACTTTTACCAAACAATGCACCGAAATGCAACATATCCTACCGAGTTTCTTGATGACATCGTGTGTAATTTCCACGTCGAAACGAGAGAGTAAGTTTTGTTGGAAGGATACTGTTAACAATTGGCCGTAGCCTAGTTAGATGTAAACATTGAGTGTGATTGGCTAGTGCCAAAGGTTCGACGTCGTGTTTTGAGCCGTGGAGCTCAGAGGTTCACCCCC
>Ga0126335_1002043_pt1 | contig 11810 bp, 8 predicted proteins | sample OlaspJWI45metaG_FD_108409 | JGI IMG/M metagenome (GOLD analysis project Ga0126335, IMG submission 108409) | Marine gutless worms symbiont microbial communities from Oahu, Hawaii - Olavius sp. 1 OAHU.JWI-45 metaG | ecosystem: Host-associated > Annelida > Digestive system > Unclassified | place...
AAAACTGCAGACTAGGAAGCACGGCCAAGCATATACAATACAAATACTACGCGCGCTACGCGCGCGATCTTACTATGGGCTACGCCCGTAGGCCTGCGGCCTACCGGGCTGCGCCCGGTATAAAACACTTATTTGTTAATTCACAACTTCAGTAACACGAATACAAGAATGCTACACGATCATAAGCCTATACCAAAAGTATGCTCAAGTTCAACAATGAACTACATATACCTGCACGATAAATGTATTACATCATGCCGCTAACTCTCCTTATAAGCATATGAGTTGCTAAATCTTAGCTTACCAACGCAATTCGCAGAACTGTCAGTACGTCCGTGATAAAAGCAATTTTACGACATATATCAGTGAGTCGTGCTACTTTTATCACAAGAGCTATAGGTAGCGATAAAACGTCAGTAAGCCTCGCGATGCTATACGATGTAGCCTATCTGTAATCTTTCACTCACACATCCATCACCTACTCGCATATATACGTTGTCCAGAAAGACCAGAACACATCAAACTTGGTGGCAGTGCACGAGATCGACGAGTGAAGAGTGAAGACGCCCCGTGACAGTACACACGCTGTGCCAACAGATCACATAGCTTGGCTTACTCTATAGGCTTACATAGATGATTTCAAGCATTGACTATGGTTGTTTCAATTAACCCTTGTTGTTCCAGTTCTATGACTTCACAACGTTGGGTTTCCTCCGATATTATGCAATACATGTATAACAGTTACATGTAAAAAAGTGAAGACCTTCCCGAGCCACGTGGTCCAGGTGCCGGTGATGATCTCCGTTTCAATAGTCCTAACCCAAACATCAGCTTACACTGCAAAACCACAGATAGGAGTACAAATATTTTTGTCACCACATATAAAGGAACTCAGCCAACAGCCATGCCCATGAGTAATAGCTGTTTTCAGCCTTTCGCCGAGACCTCAAATCCACAAAGGGTTACTGACTTAGAGTGAATCAAGTACTAGCCGGGTCAGGTTTCTACGACTGAGAATGATTTATGATAATCCTGTACATCGTGAGTTTCTGATCCTCTTTGTGGGACTGCCAGATTGTGAGGCTCGCTAGCCGCCGCGCACTGACCCTTCCTGATAGGACCACCTAGGAACGGCAAGGCCCCACCGCCCCCAACCCAGGCGGGTTCGGATTTGACGCTACGTGCCCGCCCTTGAGGACCGCCTGCACAGTATAGGCCTACTCTTGAGATTTTAGCGTCTGTGATTCCAACTCGCCGGTCAATGTTGCATGCGACACAGCCTGTTAACGGTAGTTCATTGCACTTTAGGCTCCTACGTGTAGATTTGTCATCACTAACGACTCACGACTGATCAAAAGTAAGACAAAGTACTAAAATGCACTTATCGCAACAGCATACAGGGACATATGGAACCGGAACTGATTATAGAACGCAATAGAAGTATAAACTGTTTAAACACCACAGATCACATAGATGATAAGCCTAGGTGCCAGAACTGTTACAGTTTATGCTTGTGTAAGGGCAGTTTATTAATAATTTATCATATTGCCTGTTAATGCCATTAAGCCTGGAAACTTTGTGATTGTGTCGTGTCATATTAATGTTTGATGATACGTGAAACATTAAAGAAAGGCTGATGCATAGGCTGGTAATACGTTTTAACTGTATTTACTAGGTGGCGCCACGGACATACGGACAACAAACGAACGCAATGACGGCGTATTTGTTTAGCATATACTGTTACCGTCACCCTTACACTACTATAGGAATATTATAATCTAGGCCTATAGACATGTGCTGAATAACCTTACCTTTCCACGAGTCACTTTAACGTTGTTGGGACATATCGCGGCTACCGAAATTATCTTCGAATTCTGGTCGAGCTTCTGTTAGCTGACGTCATGCACGAACAGATCGTTCAACATTTCAAAATGCAAATATAACAATTAGGCTACTGAGATGTGTCTATCGTGCAGCTTTCGTGTAACTCGAAAATCAGTTCTGCGACAATTTTTTAACGTTACAGTTTACTCGTCCGCACATAAACAGTCGTAACTCTTATATAGGCCTAACGGACAAAGTGAGTTCCGTACCAGACAGACTGATAACTCTCAGTAATCCAACCGCGCTTTCTATCAGTCGCTGTCGTGAACTTGGATTGGTCAGTTCGTTGAGACGTGGGCGTGGCCTATTTGCTTTTAGTTTGTTCGCTAGGTGCGTGCTTCAGCTGTCATAGCATGGTAAACGAACAATGGTTTCATAGCCATGATCGAACCATCGTTCAACCATGGTTCAACCATTATTTTTCATCACGGTACATGTATATGTACACCACCATTCATGCCAACAGCTGTACTGTGGTGTAACAAGAGCTCAGCTATCACTAAGATGGCGCGCGTCTTCCTGGTCAATCCCGCGATCACGGCCACTGTCAAAACCCGCAACCTAGACGCAAACACTGTGGATTTTTTTGCAATGTGTAACCCGGTTGTGATGTCTGTCCTTTTGTCTGTCTGTCTGTCTGTAATAAGCCACGCCCCCTAAAGTCAAAATCTGTTATTAGCTCGGGCCACGCCTCCTGACATCACGAGCTATTATCGGGCCAAGCGGACGCAAAGCTCTCCGGTGACCGGCATCTAGTTATGGTAGGGCTACTACGACGTTGTGGTGTCCTAGACCGAACCCAGTTGTGGTAATGAATCCAGAGTGAGACGTTGTGGTACCCTTGCTTGACTTTGATTCATAGTTGGTATCAGAACGTCTCATTATTGTAGCCTATACCATAACGTCACACTCGATACCACAACAATCCTCCAGCATCAGCGCATCGTGTGGTGTAAACCATATCTTAAACCGTGTTGGCAGCAATCACTAGCGTGACGGACGGACAGACAGACAGACAAACGGAATTGCGATAGCAATAGCGGCGTCTAACACGGCATCTGTGTAGTTTGAATGTGATCTAGTTTTCTTCTGGAATATTATCATGGAAATCACGACGGATTACCACAGAACCGCTGCAGTGATAACTCTCAAATACATACACCTGTACCTCCTTACCTCGACGACTTTGAGAGAAATTTCTATGCAGCGTGTAATTCTATATTTAGGCCTATGATGCATCATGCATAGATCTGTTATTGTTAATATTAAAGGAATCCTACAGTCTGTCAGTTCTAATGTAGGTTACTGCTACGTAGCTCCTGCTTTGACCCTAAGTAACAGGCAACTGATGAATTGAATGTCTGCTGAAACTCTGTTATACGAAGGTTGTTTGGTTACAACAGATGAGAGTCTGTGAAGGCTGTCTTGGTAGGACTTGGTAGACTTGATACAAAGCATTTGATTACGCTTAGACAAATAAAATTTTATAGGCATTTATTCTCGGTGTGTAATTCGTTTTAAGTGATGTGTTTTCTGCGTTCCTATTATTTTTTATTTAAACATCAGCGGCAAAGGGCGGAAGCCACTTACATGCCAGTAAAATCAGTAGGCCTACAATGACATAATGCATGATAAAGAATAATACAATATAAAACAATACAATCAAAAGATAAAATGACGGTTATACATTAGGAGGACAGGCAAGCTAAAAGCACTAATATGGGGCAAACTATTCTAAGCTTTTACAACTCGCTCGAGAAAAAAGTTTTTCCTCTTGTTTGTGCGGCAATAATTAACAGATAACTTAAAGGGGTTACAACGGGTAACTGGTACCATGATCCTATGCGTAAAACTGTTTTGGACTGTCTCAGATGTTGTAAATTATGTTTGGACATTGTTTGAAACTTACGTTAAGTCGTAGTGTTCTCTCTGTCTATCTGTTTGTTATTCTGCCTACGGGCGAAATAAACGTGTTCATAATTGCATCGCCATCGTGAATGCGAACTTCATCGTTTTACCTAGCCTAATGCTGTAATGCAATGCAAAATGCACTGCGGCATTTTCCTGTAATTTCACATTTTTGAAAATATAGCCATATTAGAGTATATTAGTTACTTTAATTTGTTAGATAACGTGTGCGCGTGTGAGTGTGAAAGAACATAGCGCTGTAAACTGTAAAACACTGCAACAGTGAGTCAAAACTAGCTGCAGAATAACGAACGCAGACATCTGATGAAACACAGTATATAGAGACCTACGATATTATACAGGCAATATTGCTTGCGCATAACAATATCTTCAAAACCTTCAGTTTTCATCAACAAAGATAAACAAAATAACGATAGCAGATTCACACGCGACAAATGCTATAGGCCTACACATCGGGTAGCCTACAGCAGACCTATATACCTGTACAAGAACGGGTTTGTTCGTGATAGTAAAAATTAATCTAAATTTTGGAAAAATAAATGTGTGAGACGGTGAGAGTTAAGTTGCGTTCAATCAGACATCGCTAACAGACGTTACGTTGATAGAGCTGCATTTTTACCAGAGGATTGTTACCCTTACAGCCTTTATGGCCTATGTGCCTGTTTGCTCAGCTGATCTTCACTCCCACCTCTCCATCGCTAACTCTCGTCTCTTCCCTTCCACCTTTTGTTGCCCCACAACAGAATTAAGAAAATTAGATCCATTTTTAAAATCAAAGTTAAGCGCTAAAATTGTATTGTGAGGTCACGGTAGGCCCTACAGGCAAGAAGTTTCTGCAGAGAGATGTCACAGATGTGACGCTTGAAACCACAAAATTAAGAACCAATACGTGTTAAAAGTTGCACATTTGCTAAAAGCTAAACTCCACCGCACCAACTTGTCGAAGACACGCAAATGGAAACACAAACTGAAAAAATATGCAACAACAATTCATGAGCCGTCACGAATGTACAGAATACATTTCTACAATTTGACACTTGAAATATTTCAGACTACTGTCTGCGTATATTTTAGTTCACAGTTAAACTGACGTAATCTCGCTTTTAACATTTGAAATAAAACGAACAGTGTCACCTTTTGTATCCGATTCCATTTCATCTGCGACACAAAATTCAAACATGTCCTAATGTCGCGTAAGATTGAATTGGCGCAGATAGTCATTTACCGTCTCATAATTTGAAGAAAACAAAACATAAATTTCGAAGGTCCTAAAATTGACGACCGCTGCGAATTTGTTCACGTAACCATTTTTACTCGGAAAATTCTGTAACAAAGCGTGCAACCGATCTTGTAAGCATACTTTAGCGCACAATAACGACAACACACAGACGGAAAGTGTAACGTAAAAGCTTCAATCCTGGGTCGGAGGGGAGGAGCACAGACCTACGCGCTGCCGCTGTTTTACAACCGTGACCTTGAGATTAACCCCATGACCTTGAAACTCGAAGGTGACCTAGATATTCTAAAGATGTACCTTCACAATGAAAATGAAGCTGCTAGCTTAAGGCATTCAAAACTTGCAGCTTGAATTGGAAAAATCAGAAAATATGTCTCAGGGTCAAAGGTCCAGGTCAACATGTCAAAAGCTCCGAATTACTCCGAGCGTTATCGTAACAGATATTCCGATTTCCGAACCCCAGCAGTTTCCGACCAGTAGTTTTCGAGTTGCACGCTGCAGCTTTTGCAAAGCCGTGACCTTGACATTAGACCCATGACCTTAAAACTGAACCGTGACCTATAGATATTCTGAAAGGTATAGCATGAGCTGGAAAAATACGAAAATAGCTCTCAAGGTCAAAGATCAAAATCAAATGTCACCAACTTCCAATCACTTCTAGTGTTCACCATGGGGCATATTTCTACCAAGTTACATCAATATCTAATCAGTAGTTTTCGAGATTGCGTGCGGACAGACACAGAGACAGACACACACACAGACGCCGGCAAAAATAGCATGCGCGCAGGTAACGTGCAGAAATATAACGTCAGTGATACATACGCATAGGTCTAGAAGCAGGCCTGTGTCAACACAATTACTGATTTTGAAGAAAACACGAGAGGGGACCGCGGGTGACTGACCCATGTTCACTTTAGCGTTGACATCCTTATTTGATTACTTAGACCTAATTTCTTAACATAGTTATTTAAAATACTTCGTTATTATATTGATATATATGTTCAATGAAATTGGATTACTAATTATGTTTAATGTCAACGAATGCCTAAAGCTTTCACGTTCACTTCCACGTCATAACTGGTAGGCTACGCTCTAAAAAATAAATGTTAACATCAGCCTCAAAGGATGAAGCGCTTACGTACGCTGCACGGCTGACACGGCAATACCCTATCAGACCAGGAGCAATGTGAAAAGACAAAAGACGCAATACGGCAATACTTGTGATTGACCGTAATCAGAAAAGGCAATGTTACGGATTGAGAAAACTTTGTTATTTACCTTGTGCAACTTCACTGGCAGATCATCCAGCCAGTAAGGCCTAGGGCTCAGCGGACTAGTCCATGAAAAAGCTCATCCGGTTGTCCCCGATATGGCCAATTCACGAAAGAGAACAAACTGCTACAACTGAGAAATGTTGTTCACGTACTTACGCCAGCAAACTTTCTGCAAGTAAAATGTTTTCCATTCAATCCACACTGCACAGTACAACTGTTTTTCAAGAGCTTTGAGTTTAACAATAAATTTCAACAAAGCACGCATGTTGAATGTCAACGTTTCTTCCTTCAATTCCGGTCACATTTTTCACAACAAGCGCAGCATTTCAGAAGATACATTAAACGTGGTGACCACTGAGTGCAAATGCGGCTCTCTCGTGTTGCTTTGCGAGATATTGCTCATAATATATATATATCGCCATGCAAATTATATCAAATATTTACACTGTCTCCGGGACAATGATAAAATAAAAGACGTCGAGTGGTGTCTAACGTAACAATCATTGACGCAACAGCACCGACATGCAGTGTCCAGACAGTGGCGGCTCCAGTTTTCACATAACGTGCAGCCAAGAAGTGACATACAACAGTTTATTACGGGAGTGCAGCCAGCAGGCCTAAGCTCTTAATTGCCAATGTGTTCACATTACCATTGCACAATGCTGACTTTCCGTTGTTAGTACCAAGTTTCATCCATAAGATTTGACATGGCCTGCCTGGCTACGCACCTGTGTCTGAGGTCGCCATTGGCACAGCAAACTGAGACATTTTTTTATTTAAAAAATTAGCAGTTATATGTGCTAAGACTAAAGAAAATGGCGTGAGACTTCGCTTCCAAAGCTGTCGTCATTGCATTCAACATAACTCATTGTAAAACTATTGCAAATTGTGATAAACTGGAGACAAGGGCCAGTCAACATTCAGGAAAGCATAACCCACTGCACCACAGAGCCGTCACGAAGAAACAAAATCAAACCAGCTATTTGTTAAAAAACAACAAATAAAACTTTATAAAACAAAAACCACACACATGCAGTAGCAATCATCAAGAACTGAGGCGAAGTGGCAGTGCTTCTCCTCTTGTATTATCAATTTTCAGCTTTCAAGGCTTTCCTTACCGGTAACGATTAACTACACAAAAACGACCCATGAATCCAGTTATAGCAGACTGTGGAAGGGGGCTAAAACTGTCATTGATTTCACAGATACACAAACCATATGTACCATAGGCCAATTCTCTAGGCTGTCTCGGAAAAAGGAAACGAATTTGAAAAAAGGTATGAAAATCCAGGGAGAAATATGAAAAACTGAGAGGAAAGAAGATGCCCCGGAGCCTCATATAACATCACTGGATGTACATAATAGACATAATCGTTTGCGCCACTAACAAAAACATTCATAACGGTGAAAATTAGTCATCAGAAACAGTTGCATGATACAAGATTCTCAGATTCGCTCCTCCAAAGAAACGTGACCACTGTAGAAGCCATAAAGTAAAAACGACCTTGTCAAAGAATAACAAATGTTTACTTACTATACATAGGCCTATATACACAAAAAAATGAAGAAACTTGATAAGTATACAATGGTCTCACATAACATGCATGGACATCCAACAGTCCAGAGTGCAAAATACACAAACAGTTTCTACCTCAGTATTACATGAAGAACAACAGAGTTCAACTCTCTCAGCAGGCACATATACACAGTGGTCCAAAAAGAAGGATGGTCCTGTTAGTTAACACCTTAAATGAGTCTGCAAATACACATTTTTGTTAGCATTGAGTATCACTGTATCAATAAAATGGTGCTTTTTATCATTGAAAAATCTTGTTTGTGAGTTCCAAATAAATCATTTTTGGGCAAAAAATGTTACAGAATGGCCATAATGTGCCATAATGCCTTTCAAAGTCATTCAAGGTCATATAAAATTAAACAACACAAAACGTAATAAATTCAGTATAAACGTTACAACAAATTAACTAAGCATTTCAAGTATTTTACATTATTTACAGAAAGGCAGCAACTTGCATTTTTGGATCACTCTGTATGCCAGCAACATATAACCTATATGTACCAAAATGTACAGTGAGGTCCTTGGTGCATGGAATGCTAGATTTTGGTACAGTGAAAAGAGCCCAAACAAGTTAGCCAATCTCCTCCAAGTCCAAACTAACATCTACTAGATCGTATTGTAGCTGACAAACACGTGAAGCGGTAAAACAAGTACCGTAAAAATTGGTACTTGCAAGTGAAATACTGGTGAGATAATGTCGCAGTGGATGATACATTGTGAAGAGTTAAAGACATGGTGTGTGTGAGTGAATAAGTGAGTACAATGTTACTGATCACTGGCGGAGGTTAGAATGTCTTTGCCAGCAGACCATCATCGCTGCAGACAGACCAACATCATCAGCCAGGTTCAGGAATCATGATGTTTAGAGTCTGTTATCGATCACCACAGTTAGCAGCATCAGAACGAGAAAACATTTGACACATCCTGTCTCGCCTGCTGCTGTAACATGCCAGCATACAGCACACACTACAGTACATTAAAACCTGGTGTTGAGGGAGCACAAACTGCAGCATGCTGCTGCTCCTGAAGCCACAATGAAAAATACAGGAGAAAATACAACACAGCTCCCCAGGTCAAATATGCCCACCTATATTCTACTAATAAAAAAAGAGTACAAGGTCTTTCAATCTTTTTTGTGCAGTCACGACCTTGACCTTGACTGTGTTACTTTGAAACTCGAATATGACTTAAATAGTTTGAAGTTTTATCAGCACTTCAAAAAGTTTCCAGGTTGAGTGCGCAAACAAATGCTACAATACAGAACCGATCAACCAGCTTTGGCATGTGTGTGTGAGCACTAAAACCGTTTTCTTTTAAATTCTTTATCTGGTTTATAGGACAACCTGCATATGAATCTGCAAATAAGAATTAAGTTCAATGCTCTAATCATTACACGTCCACGATGCTGGTGTTATTTTGAGCAATTATATAGTTACACACAGAGCAAATAAACTGAGCAATGCACCTGCTGTAAAGTGTTGAAGCTGAGAGTAGAACTAGTCGGTGAACTAGAAGCCGTTCTGAATACCTGCTAATGCCGTCTACAGTGTTCACAATGGCAAACAGCAACAAATCACTTCAGTTCACTCACACAGATACCAGCTACACATTTTGTCTTGATTCTAAGGTTTGCATACACAGTTTAATACTGTTTTCCAGGACTTACCAGTCAGGATCTAATCTTTTTCAAGGACTTTCCTGGCCTGAAAATAACAAGTTTCAAATTCCAGAATTAGCCAGGATCTGTAAAACCCTGATGTAGATATAGTTACCTCCAGAAAACTGGACTGGCAGTGTAGTACATTGAGGAGTTGTCAACTGGCATGGGACACGTTGCCATGATGTTGGACGACAGAAATCTATCAGATACTGTGGAGCTTAAATATGCAGGCAACTGAACATCATGATGCAGAGCTTATACATGACTCACTGCAGGCCAGTGTATGCAGAATGTAAACGTAAATACACTGTGTCTCAAAAACACGGACCCTATGAATTTTTGGCATAACTTTGCCGAAACAAGCCGATTGCGCATAATTTTTGAAAGATAAAATCATGAAGCTATTGCTGGTCGTGGCTAGAAAGTTTGGTATATGTCGAGGACCACTAGTGTGGTTACTATTTTGCATCATTGCAAAACAGTGTGCACTGGTCCAATGCACAAGTTCGACAGTGGAGTTTCTTATGGTCTTTACTGCTAATTGAAGTTGTTTAAGACATTTCATTAATCCATGCACTGCAAGATTTAAACAGTGAGAGAGTTTTGACAAAGACCTCTTGAGTCGCTTGCTACACTGGTTGGTCTATCGCCTAGTTAACAATGCTCTGTTCAAAGTCAGCCCAGACTTCCACCAGTTGCTGCTTCTGGGGCATGTCACATATACTGGCTTCTTGTATGCTCCTTGCACGCAGCTCAAAGTCTTGTACTCAACTGTGTTAAGGTGCGAACTGACTCGTGGCCACAAATCCAGTGAAATGAAGTCGGGTGTTTCTTGACGCAGGAACTCGACTGTCGAACGTGCACTGTGGACCAGTACGACACCAGCACACTGGCCTACTGGTAACCTGTGTCAACACAACTTACAAAAAACGCTGTTTTAATTAAAATCGTGTATGTTACATAATACTGATATTGGAGCATTCTGGTAAAGTTATGTTAAAAAGTGACACATGTTTACTAAGAAAATTGACCACTGAACTTGCGTGGTAGACTGGCGCACTGTTTCGTTATGACGCTAAGGTTGCTATAGCAACTATGCAGGTGGTTCTCGACCTATATCTAACTTTTTAGACAAAACTAGTAGGTAATAGCTTCTTGATCTTCTAGGCAAAAAAAATATCCACAACCAACTTGTTTTGGCAAAGTTATGCCAAAAAAATTGTAGGGGTCCAGTTTTTTGAGACAAAGTGTTTAATGCATTCATAGTGATAGATAGTGGATCAATGACACTGAATTTCATGCAACATACAGCGGGAAAGGTGCCAGAGGGCGACGCTAGCTGGAAAAACGCGCTGGTGCCGTAGATTGCGGGAGTGGCTGCAGCGTGGGACTGTGAGAATGCTCCGGCGCCAGCGTGGGCATGTCCATTCAACACTGGGGATGCAGGAGCACCTGCCGTCGCCGTGAAACCGTTCAATGCTGTACAGACAAATGCACATGAATCACTTTGAGTAGTGATGTTAAAACCTGATTTTTTCCAAAACCGGTAACTGGTTTGCAGAAACTGGTTTTTTACCGGTAATCGAAAGGTTGTTAAGCACTGACTACCGTGACATAGGCGCACATAAAGGAGCTAAATTTAAGTGCCGAGCTGGAGTACTCATTTTTTTCAAAATTAATCTATCAGGTATATAGTAGAAGCCTAGACGTATTTCATTAGATGTGATGTCGGCAGTAGTTAATTGACATAAAACTACTTATAGTTATGGCCCGTAACTTACGAGCGAAAATAACCAAATTTCTATACTCTGCAAATGGCCGTTGTAGGCCTATAATTCAGTAAATAAATAATGCTTGCTAGCCAACTCCAATTCGAACAGCGGGCATAGGCCTATGAAACCGCCGCACAATCAGCATCAATATCATTCTATTTTAGCGAACTATTTCGTATTTATTTCATAGGCCTACCTTTAGAAATTCAAATTTTATTTGTTTTTAGGCAAAGTCTTTGAGTGAGCACAACCACTGATGCCTAACAGTATTATGTGATTTGTGAAATTAATCTCAAATCTGAGTTCTAATTCTGACATCAACGGTGGAAGCTGTTCTACTATATGGCTGTGAAATATGGAGCCTAAGTAAGAAGCAGGAACAAGAACTTGATGGCTGCTACACAAGAATGCTGAGGAAAGCACTGAACATCAGTTGGAGGGAACATGTCACAAATGAACTGCTATATGGGGACCTACC